>JQIA01002070.1_pt1 | contig 10740 bp, 9 predicted proteins | sample 811431 | NCBI WGS metagenome assembly JQIA01 (sample SAMN02998118, study PRJNA258478) | marine sediment metagenome | biome: marine; feature: seafloor; material: sediment; isolation source: oil-polluted sediment collected from 3 locations (0.5 km, 0.7 km and 0.9 km)... | place: USA: Gulf of Mexico ... | reverse complement strand
TGGCAAATCACTAAAGCTTGCACCCCAGGGGCACTTGCTTCGCAGCGTAGATGGGACTTTTTACGACGCCATCAATATTGAAAAAAACGCCGACTATGGGAATGTTGGTGAAGAGCTGGCTGATGTCCTGATTTACCTTTGTGCAATAGCAAACCGGTTTAACGTCGACCTTGAGGAAGCATTCAGAGATAAGGAAGAAGTTAATAAAACAAGAACCTGGGAAATAACCCGGCCTTCAACATAGGCTTGAAACCGGCATATCTAATGCCGGGAGCAGACTCATTATGATAAAAACAAATGACGCGTGGATAAAAGAATTTCCGATCTTAAAAAAAATCATCCCGGGTAAGGAAGTCTTCTGGATTAACCCATCGTATTCAACATTTGAAAATGCCCGAAAAAAATTGCCCCTTACAAATGATGATATCATTGATGCAGAAGAGAGACTAAAACGATTTGCGCCTTTAATAGCCCGTATTTTCCCCGAGACAGGCCCCATGAGTGGCATCATTGAGTCTCCCTTAAAAGATACAAAGAGACTCCTGAGACGTATGGAGACTGTTTACGGCAAAACGATTGAAGGCAGGCTTCTTCTGAAATGTGACAGCCACCTCGCAATATCAGGGTCGATCAAAGCACGTGGAGGCATTTATGAAGTTTTAAAACACGCTGAATCACTTGCCATAGAAAATTCGCTAATTTCAACAAAAGATGATTATGCAGAATTTGACAGCAGAAAATTCAGAGATTTTTTTTCAAACTATGCCATTGCTGCGGGTTCCACCGGGAATCTTGGCCTGAGTATTGGTATTATTGGTGCCGCATTGGGATTTAAAGCCCATATTCACATGTCATCCGATGCAAAAGAATGGAAGAAAAAACGGTTGAGGGAAAAAGGCGTCTCGGTAATAGAGTACGCCTCGGATTACAGTAAGGCTGTATCGGAAGGCAGAAAACAGGCTGAAAAAAATAAAAATATTCATTTTATTGACGACGAGAATTCAACAGATCTGTTTCTCGGTTATTCAGTTGCTGCAAGACGGCTTGTAAAGCAGCTGACAGATTTAAATGTAACAGTTGACAAAACGCACCCACTTTTTGTCTATATTCCCTGCGGTGTTGGTGGTGGGCCCGGTGGGATTACTTTCGGTTTAAAGCAGGTGTTTAAAGATAATGTTCATTGTTTTTTTGCTGAGCCAACTGCGTCCCCATGTATGCTCCTGGGTTTGATGACAGGTCTTCACAATCGTATCAGTGTACATGATGTCGGGCTTAATAATAAAACGGCTGCCGATGGCCTTGCGGTTGGCTCACCATCAGGTTTTGTGGGTAAAACACTTCAGCATCTTATCAGTGGAGTCTATACAATAAAAGACGCTGAATTATACAAACTTCTACGATTAACAGCCGATACAGAAAATATATTCCTGGAGCCATCTGCACTGGCAGGGATGCCGGGGGCAGTAAGATTTATTCATAGTGAAGAAGGGAAAAGCTACATCAAGGAACAGGGGCTTGATCCGTATCTCCCAAATGCGACTCATATTGTGTGGGCGACCGGTGGCAGTATGGTACCGGATGACATTATGAAAAAAGATTATAATAAGGGAATACAGACGTCAGAATAATATTAAATCAAATCTACTTATTTAATTTATTAACCAGTTTTTGATATAACGCATCACCAATCCCAAAGTTATTACTTGAATGCGCAATATCAATTGCAATCTCCTGATCAAACATCGACTGAAAAATTTCTTTCTGGTTACTGGTGCCGAAAAGACTGTCCTCCGGGACAGTACTTCGCATCGATTTAAGCATCAGGCCGGTAAACATCGCCTCAAAATCCTGACAGGCCTCTTTTAGCTTTCTCTCCTCACCATCTTTTGTCCTTAAATCCTGTACAAGTCTATTTGCATTCATTGCCAGTTTTATGTCCATTGGAAGATCCTTTATTTCAGGAATTATATAATTTCAAGTTCCGCCTGAAGCGCACCGGCAGCTTTTATCGTCTGGAAAATACTGATAAGATCCCGAGGGGTTACGCCAATGGCATTCAACGCCTTTACAAGCGCACCTATCGTTGACGTTGCCGGAAGTACCATCACCTGCACATCTTCTTCTTTCATCTCAATATCAATATTCTTTTTTACCACCGTTTCACCTTCAGCAAATGGTTGTGGTTGCGAGACTTCCTGTTTCTCTTTTATGGTAATAGTCAGATTGCCGTGAGCAACGGCTACCGTTGAAATATTGACATCTGAACCGATAATAACGGTGCCGGTTTTCTCATTGACGACGATTCTGGCGACTGTATCCGGCATAATATGCAATCGTTCAATCTGTGCGATAAATTCAGGTACCTTCCCTTTCATTTTAGGGGGTATTGAAATATTGACCGATCCTGAATCGACGGCTTTTGCCACTTTCATGCCGGTCGTGGCATTGATAATATCCGCAACCCGGGTCACCGTTGTAAAATCCGGATTGTAAAGAGACATCAAAATACTTTTTTTATTTTTCAGGCTTAAACGGACCTCTTTTTCGACAGTCGCTCCGCCTGCAATTCTTGCAACAAGAAGATGATTTTTTACAGACCCACCGCTGCCGGCTCCGCCAAGAGCAACAGGCCCCTGTGCCAGAGCATAAATATTGCCGTCAACACCTTTTAAAGGTGTCAAGAGAAGTGTTCCCCCGCTGAGACTCTTTGCATCGCCAACAGAAGAGACAATGATATCAATATTCGTTCCAATTCTTGCAAAGGGTTTTAATTTAGCCGTTACCATAACCGCAGCGACATTCTTAACCTTCAGGCTTGATACAGGTATATGCACCCCCATTCGTTCGATCATATTTGCAAGAGACTGCATTGTAAACGCGGCACCTGATTTATCACCACTGCCGTTAAGCCCTACCACTAGTCCATAACCTAAAAGCTGATTACTTCGAATCCCTTTAATCGAAGCAACATCCTTAATTCTAACAGCTTGTGCCACAGAAACAGACAAGACTGTCACTATAAAGAGACTTAACATCAATTTGCATACGATTACTTTCATAGAACACCTTCAGGTATAATAGGTATTAGTAACGGTGCCTTGTTAATGGTCAATATATATAAATATCAGTGCGAAGCGAAACCATAACCGGATAACCATTTTTTTTTGCAAAGCAAAGCGATTCAGAATTCTGACACCTGTATTTTTAAAACGGCCACAAATTATCAATTATTCGTGAAGCCCATCCTGATTTCTGTTTATCAGCCAGAACGCCTTTGCCGGAGTATTCAATTCTTGAATCTGCAAGATAAGTCGATTTGACCCTGTTTGATGAATCAATATCCTGCGGTCTTATAATACCGGAAACAATTATATACTGGGTTTCATTATTGACCTTCATTTCTCTTTTTCCGTAAACCTTGATGTTACCATTTGGAAAGACTTCAGTCACTCTTGCTGCTATTGTCGCTGTAACCGTCCCGGACCTGTCACTTGTCCCCTTACCATCCAGTGTATTGGAAAAACTGCTGCCAATCAGCTTACCATTAACATCAAATGTAGGATTTTTCGAAATTATATGTCGTTTAATGCCCATAAGATCTGTAACATCTAATCCCATGGTAGTTGTCCGGCTCGCTTTTGTATTGGCATCCATACTGGAGGATGTATTCTCAATAATATCAACTATTACAGTATCGCCAACGCGTCTTGCCTTATTGTCTGTAAACAAAAGACCCGATGACTCTGTCCAGAGTGACCCTTCAGCTGCAAGTGGGGGGTTATAGAACGGACTGACTGCCGGTTGTGTCTGGAGAGCCGGAGAGAGTTTATTGCCGATTCTTACAGGAACAGCCTTGCAGGCGGTTATCATTAATATCAGTATTAATAAGATACATATTCTTTTCATAAAAAGACTCCTGCAAAAAATTTCCGGACGACGTCCCTTAAAAAATTAAAAGACTACACGTACCATCTTTGAATCAAGAACCTGTCCGGTCACAATCTTTTTTGAACTCAGGTTTTTCACACGCAACTGATCGCCAACACACGCATCGTTTGTCGCCACACCAATCGTTGTAACTGTAATACCACCCGTATGCACAACAAGCTTAATCATCTCGCCCTTTTTTATGTCCGGCGATGTACCGGCCATGTTACTTCTAAGCGCTGAATTTTTTCTGATGTTTTTTTTTGCGATCTGGCCGACAATTAATGAAATTTCACCCATAAGATCAGGTGGGTATTTAGTAATATTAGTTAATTCAGTGTAAAGGTCACCCGCTTTAATCATGGTACCCTTCTTTATAGCGTTCTTTGCATAGACAATATCCTCATAAACATCTACCCAGCCGGAAATAAGAATTCTTTGTTTTCTCCCTGTTTCAGGTATAGCATCTACAACCATACGAATATGTCCTGAATTTTTCTTAGCCCTGCTTTCCCGGACTTCAAGCTTCAGGCTGCCTGTGGGCATCTTTTTATTTCCTTTGATCTTGATGCCCCTTACTCTTATTTTTTTATCTTTCAACCTGTGCCGGACATACTCATTATACAATTGTTGAAGTGAGGCTTCACCAACAACCTGGTAGGCCCGCTTTACTGTAATCATTTCGCCTGGCTGAATGATATCCGGTTTTTCGCCCTTAAACGCTGCAAATATTTTTGAACGTATAAACCGTGACGAAATAGTTTTTTCTTTTCCCGGAATGGGCGACGATGCTATTTTAATATTTCCGGCTTTTTCTTTTACTGCGGCTTCAGCGTCAATAACAGCAATATCTTTTAAAAATATAGTCGCCCCCTGTACGGTACTTGCAGGATTCAGCTTAACAACTGCTGCAAATGAGTACAACACACTGGTAAAGAGCAGAATAAACAAAACCATTAGACTCTTTATGTAGATCATCCCTGATTTAATCATGGTTATCTCTTAAGTCCGTTTGCTGTTTCAAGCATTCTGTCGCCTGTTGTTAAAGCCTTGGAGTTAGCTTCGTACGAACGCTGCCCCACAATCATGGCAACCATTTCATCAACAATATTGACATTTGACATCTCAAGAGCCTGGTTGACGAGCGACCCCACCCCATCCACACCTGGTGTACCTTCAGTAGCCTCTCCTGAACCATCTGTCGGCCTCAATAGGTTATCACCCACTGCAAAAAGGCCGGCCGGGTTAACAAATGTATAAACAGGTATATCGGTCTGAAGAAGAATAGTATCATCCTGACCATGAGCTGTAAGCTGTCCGTTAGCCTGTACAGTGACAAGTATCGTTCCTTCCGGCACAGCAATCTCAGGCTGAAGGCGATCACCAACAGGCGTTGTGATATAGCCTTCACTATCGAGCGTGAAATTCCCCGCACGGGTATAGAGTTCCGCATCGCCATGAAGGACTCTGAAGAAGCCGTCACCCTGAATGGCCATATCAAGATCATTGCCGGTCTGAACAAAATCTCCCTGTGTATAGATTTTTTGTACACTGGAGGGCTTTACTCCCATACCAACCTGAATCCCTGTGGGGACCTGCCCACCGCCAGGTGTTGTTGCCCCGGCGATCAAAAAAGTCTGATACATCAGGTCTTCAAAATTTGCTCTGCTTTTCTTAAACCCGGTTGTATTCGCATTTGCCAGATTATTGGCAACATTATCAATATTCATCTGCTGTGCAGTCATGCCTGTGGCTGCTGTCCAGATTCCTCTAATCATATGGCCTCCTGATTGATCAATTTAGTTTTTGAACTGAAACGTCTATTTTACTTTCTTCACCGGAGGAACAGGACGTCAGACACCGGAATTCTGACTACCTTTATTATGATGAAGCCCCCATTGTGGTAGCCTTACCGTCAAGCTCATCAATTGTCCGCATCATCTTCTGGGCAGTCTCATAAAGCCTGTGGGTTTCAATCATTTTCGTCATCTCTTTGACTGTTGACAGGTTCGCCGATTCGAGCCCACCCTGAACAACACGAATATTTTCAGCAGCTTGTTCATCAAGTGGATTTCCCGTGTATGCAAAAAGGCTTTTCCCTTTTTTTTCGAGTGAATCCTTATCCTGAAAATTTACCACAAGAACATTACCGGTTTCGGCACCATCCACAAAAACCCCACCGGCTTCATTAATATAGACATCCTGGCCCTGAATGGTTATAGCACCGCCGTCTCCCAGCACCGGCTCCCCGTTCTGTGTAACAAGTACACCTTCTGAATTAAGCGTAAAATTACCGTTTCTGGTATACCCGAATCCTGCCGGCGTCTGTATTTTGAAGAACCCGTCTCCACGTAATGCAAGGTCTAGCTTATTACCCGTATGCCTGACATCACCATCACTGAAATCTGTCGAAAGACTGGCTTTCATCATCTGATCAAAGGAAAGAATTTCCCGTTTATAACCAGGAGTATTTGCATTTGCGAGGTGATTGGTAATAAGTTCATACTGACGTTCTTTTCTTAACCCTGTCTGGGCTGCCCGTGTCATTTCAAGCAACATGATATGCCTCCGAAATCTGTTAAATGGTAATACATGTCTGTCATGGAGAATTACTTTGCAACTTGAATGCCAAGAATATTTTATCACGTCTATCGGCTTTGTTTAAAGGGTGTCTCAGTAATACATCCTTACATATGGTCGTTTTTACAGGAAAAACTGTATGCTGTTAAACTGATTTTTTTTTAATTACGTCAATTATTTGACAAGCAGAACATGCCATAGTGGGGAAAATCTTGCCGGGGGTTAAAGAAATATTGGTGGGTGTGGTTAACTTCGGGCAGGTTACGCTCCCGCGCGGTTCAATCAAGGTGCAATTTTTATCTATCGCTCACGTTTACTCATCAGACGGGTTTAATTCCGCTGAACCGGCCCCTACAAATCTTTGGTTATGTCAATCACTTATATGAATGTTTTCCATAAAAAAACCCGAAACAGATGTCTCTGTTTCGGGTTATATAAGCGTTGTATTTAATTTAGGCGTTTTGTTTTCTTACTACAACAATCATGAAAAATCCTGCAATAAGCATTAAAACTATCAAGGCACTGCCTGAATTACTGCTAACAGACGAGATAAAACAGATATCTGATGAGCTGTCATCCCTGGCTTTGATGTTTACAGGGGTTCCGGTATTTGCTCTTGTGATTTCGTTGTAAGGAACAACAATATATTCATAGCTATAGCCTTTTAATACTGTATCATCAGTATAAACCAAGTAATAAATATTTTCATCATCAGCTTCAAGGCCGGTATTTCCTTCAACAGTATCAAAAAGGTGAAATTTATATTCATTATCATCATTGTCCAGATCTCTTCTAAAAATAAAATAACCTAATTCGTCATCAGCACTATCAAGCCATTTAAGAAGAATTTTACCATTTTCAGCTTCAGCACTAAGCCCACTAACAACAGCTGGCATAGTTCCACTCAGAACGATCTGTGAAAATGTTTCGGTCACCCCAGCATCTGTAGAAAATAACTCAGTTCGAAGAGTTGCACTTTCAATGTCAGTTTCAAAAAAGCTGTGTTCAACATTAACGCCCGTAACTGTAAAAACAGACGTACCATTTCTGGTTCCCGCAATGCTGACACCGCCACTATAGTCAGTCGTTGTCTCAGTTCCTGCTTCAAAAACGGCAGGGGCAACGCTCTGAGAAAATATATTCGCCTCATTCACATCATCCGGATCAATCGTCTCACTCTTTCGACCACTACAATCAATTACCGACATTATACCGGTACCGGGTGTTATTGTCAGATCACCACCGGATTCAACGAAAACAGGGTCAATTGCGTAAATTTTATTTTCAAGATCAACCAATGCCATTCTTGTTGGCTTTGCATCAGGTATAGAAATATTGTCAACAACTGTGTTCTCACCAATATCAAAGATTGCGTCGCCATCACTCTCAACATCCAGATAATCAATCGGTTTAATTACCGAAATAAGCCCAGCCGTATCTGAAGAATTACAAACATAGACATACTCATTATCAATTGTGGTAACTATGTCTGTCGGTCTGTTCGTAACTTCAATATCAACTTTCATAAAGGTATTGTACATTGAGACATAATATTTTCCGGATTGAGGTTCAAAATTTGCAACATAGAGGTCACTGCTACCACTTTTCACATATCCTGATGTTACAGCAAGAGCAACAGGTTTATAAAAACCATATATTGTGAGAGCTATTCCGGACAATTTGCTATACTTTGTAACTGAATCATCAACGTAATTGGCTATAAACACATAATTTCCTAAATAGTCGATGACAATATCCTTTGGTCTTTTTCCAACATCCCCCAGTTTCGTAAGTGAGGAAAAAAGAGAGTCACCATCCGATGCATCTCCTGTTATTTCAAACTGATATAATACACCATTTTTGGTAGCACCATTATCTGTTACAAAATAAAGATATCGTTCCTGTGGCCCTACAGCCATTGCAGAGATTGCCCCGAATGTAGTTGTGCCATTTGGGGTATAATTTTCGTCGATTACAAGGGGTTCAATCCTAATACCAGGTTGATCGCCAGGGGTGTCAGGATCAATATCAACTGCATAAATTGATGAGCCGCCATCAAGATCAAGAATGGCAACAAGGCTATTACCTTCAAAATTGTAAATTTTAATGACATCACTGCCAGGTACAAGAACATACGCATAATTAGTCGCAAAAGCATTTCCAGTCATAAACAGACAGATTAAAAGAGCCGTAACCAGAATACTGCCAGCAAATTTTTGTTTCATTTTATCTCCTTAAAATTTTTGGAACCCGGAATTTCTTTTTTTTATTTAAAAAATAATTCCGTGAAGTCTCCGAAACCGTCAGGCGTATACTAAAAAAGCCCAGCCCGGCCGGGTTAAGTAACTCCCCCTGAAAATCAACCAAAAGCCTTATCATTATAAAACTTTCAGGAATCATTTTAATATAATCTCATGGTGAAAATGTCGAGGAGTTTTTTTCATTTCTTTTAAAAAACAGCACATTTACACGTTTTTTTAAAACTATAACAAAAAAAGCCCCTTCCATCTGAGAATATCCTGAAAGGGGCTTTTTATGATTATTATTTTATATTTGAAAAAATATTAAATGCATCTATACATTTTTATTTATCATCATCTGTCAAAAAAGGATCTTCCATAGATTGTTTTTTAGACGACGATGCGACGTCATTTTCAAAATCAAATGCATCTTCAGAGCTTTCCACAGGCACTTTCCGTTCCTGTATTGGCGGTCTTTTTACCGCAGGTGCCGATACGGCTTTTCCTTTTTTGGCTTTAATTACAAGAAAAACGATCACGCCCATACCGATTAAAAGGGCAATTGCAAGGACAGGTCTGTAAAAAATCCAGGCAATTGCAATGGTGGTAACCGAGAGCATTAACGCAAGGAGAAAAGCAATAATGCCCGTTCCAAATTCGACAATATTTCCAATAAAAGGAACCACATCAGCAATAACAGAAAGCGGATTAAACAGAAGGGCAAATCCTATAATCATCAGGACAAAACCGCCTAAACGGATAAGCCATGCCGTCAGCGTATTGGAACTCTGGGCCTTATCAAACATCACCTCAGCTGTATGAACGCCGACTTCAAGCAGATCGACGTTTTTTCCGACACTGGTCATATAAAATGTAAACGCATTACCACTCTGTTTTGCGACAACAGTGACATCCGTTGGCGGCACATGTGCGAAAGTAATCATCAGATCACCTATCTCAGGTGAACTTTCATTATTCCCAATATAGAGTCCCCCTTCCGAGTTGCTGATTTGGCGGCCGATATTCGGCATTTCACTTAAATTTCCCACAGGCAGACTCTTAAAGGCATTTATATTACTGACCTGTCCTGCTGAAAGATTAAAAGCCCCCAGCATAACATTACGAGCACTGGCTGTTGTACTGCCAAACATCATACGCCCGGGGTTTTTATGCGAGCCGCTCTTTTTAAACCGCGAAGAATCGACGACAGACGAAGACCAGCTTTTACTATAGCTGTATGTTGTAATTGTCTCTTCACCACCACCCAGTTTTTTTCTTTTTTTAGAATCTTTGGATTCCTGCCACTGGTACATCTTAACCGTTCTTTTGAGCATCAAAGCATTGGCCGAAACCGGAAACTGAGAATCCTGAAGAACCTCATCTGTTGTGGCCAGGCCGGAAATGTGCACAAGTTTGCCCTCGTTCGATCGATCGACTGCGTCATTAACAACAGAAACAACTGCTCCGGCACCCTCTTTTAAGGATTTATAGGTTTGGACAGTTCTGCCCTCATTCCAGAAGAGCAACCAGACGGACCCGGCAATCATAATCAATCCAATAAAAATACCGATTATTGCATTCTTTATTCGACTAAACCATGACTCATTCGTTACTTCCGTATAACTATCGTCTTCCATACTAACTCCTTTATGATTAATGAAATTTCCGGTAAGCTGTAATTATTGATTTCAAAATTGATGCCGTCGTAAAAAGTCCCATCTACTTCGCCATCTAAATTCTTTTTATAACCTGCCATACAACTGACGTACAGTCAATCACCCTCAGGCCATTTCTATATTTTTTATTAAAGCATCAATATTTGTTTATCAGAGTTTTTACTTTGTATATATTCTTTGTTTTTTTAAATTCCCCTTCAATTTCTAAAAAAAAACTGTTAGGAGTCACTCAAAAATAAATTCGCATTCTGGATTACAGATTGGGATTAGATTTGCTCGAATTTCAATTACAAAAGCTGCAGTAATAGCTGGCTATG
>JQIA01002069.1_pt1 | contig 10742 bp, 9 predicted proteins | sample 811431 | NCBI WGS metagenome assembly JQIA01 (sample SAMN02998118, study PRJNA258478) | marine sediment metagenome | biome: marine; feature: seafloor; material: sediment; isolation source: oil-polluted sediment collected from 3 locations (0.5 km, 0.7 km and 0.9 km)... | place: USA: Gulf of Mexico ... | reverse complement strand
GTGGAAATTTATATGAAAAAAAATTTGAATGATATTGTATCACCTAACTTTTATAGGTAGCAACTTGGGTTAAAGTATGTTTTTCTTTATCATCTTTAATTTCTTCCAAAAATTTTACTAAAATACTAACAATTAGTAATTTATCTACTGTTTCTGGTAAAAGTTCCTGTTGATTATTATGTAAATATTTACGAACATCCATCAAATATTCCAACATTTGATGAAAAGGGGTATTTTCTTCTCTAAGTCGATTTTCAAAAAACTGCCCTTTATTGTCAAAATCTTCTTGTTCCCAAAATACTCCTTTACCAAATATAATTGCAGAAAAACGTTGATCATTAAACTTGGTTAAAGCTTCACTGACCAAATGTAAATTTTCTAAATTTAATTTCTGTGATTCTTTTATTTGAGCTGGTTTACGTGCATTAAAAATATCTATACTTGTTTTAGATACAATAAAATAAACATCAATTTCACCTGCACTCCAAATTTTAGCGTGTAAATTTTGATGTTCTTTGCTATTCAAAAAACCTTTATCTTTTTCATAGATATACAGTACTGGTTTAGAATTTATTACCTTGTTATTTTCGTCATATTTTCTACGAAACAAAACAGCAGTAGCCCTCAATTTATCAGCTTTTTCTTGAATATGATAAAGCTCACTGATATGTTCATGACGAGAGGTATCACACCAAACGAGTCCACTATCATTATTAAAGTATATTTTTCCTAAAGCTTTTTCTAAATTATTCATCATAGAGAGATTGGGAAATATTTAATTTTTTCTAAAAGTATTATCGAACTATTTTAGAACTAATAATTGATTGTAACATAACCCATAAATTTAACCATTCCTACTACAGAATTTATACTTTTTAGCTTTTATCAATGCGTAAACATAATTATAACAAACTAAAATACTTTATGCTATAATTCTATAGAACGTTCGTTATATAAAAATTACAATGACTAAAAATTCTTTTAATATCGCCCATTTTCTAGCCAGTCGATTTATTGACTCTAAATTAATTGTGGCATTGATTCCAGCTATTTTATTATTTGGTCTCATGGGATTATTATTGACACCCAGAGAAGAAAATCCCCAAATCATAGTGTCGGCTGCTGAAGTCACGGTGCAAATGCCCGGCATGTCAGCACTTGAAGTTGAATACTTGTTGCTCACCCCCTTAGAAAATCGCTTAAATGCCATGCAAGGGGTAAAACACACTTACGGATTAGCCAGTGAAGGAGTTGCCAACATTCGGGTAGAATTTGAAGTCGGTGAAGACAAAACGGAAGCATTTGTCCGCTTATACGACCAAGTATTACGCTATAAATCTGAATTGCCTCCACAAGCTGGTGAACCTCATATTAAAGCAATAGACGTAGACGATGTACCTTTTGTTATCATCACGCTTGCTTCAGCTGAATATGACCGCTATGCTTTAGGACGGATGGCAGAACGCATGGTAGAACATTTACGCAGTCTGGACGGTGTGGGACAAAGTGCGGTAATCGGTGCGTTAGCTGATGAAATACGAATTGAAATTAACCCAACTCGCTTGCAAAGTTTAGGACTCGATTTGAATCAATTACAAGCTCACATTCAAGCCGCTGATCTGAATTTATTAGTAGGACAACAGGTATTTGCAGATGAAAATCACTTGCAACGAGTTAGTCATCTGCTTCAAGATATTGGACAATTGAAACAATTAGTGGTGGCGACTGATAATCAACATGTCTTGCATTTACAAGATGTTGCGACAATTGTTGCTGAACCAGATGAAGAACAAAGTACCTTTTCCCGCTTTAATTTTGGGCGTGCAGATAGTCGTTTCCCAACAACCTCTGGTGTAGAAATGGCAGCAGTTCACATTGCGATAGCTAAACGGGCTGGGGTAAATTCGGTTCCGTTAGCGAAGCAATTATTAGAACGGATTGCTACCATGCAAATAGATTGGCTACCAAAATCCGTGCATGTTGTAACGACTCGTGATGATGGCCAAAAAGCGAATGATTCGGTTAATTTGTTAGTTGAACATTTGTTTATTGCTATTGGTGTAGTTAGCTTAGTGCTATGGATATTTTTAGGCTGGCGAGCGGCAGCAATTGTGATGTTGACGATTCCATTGGTATTTGCTTTGGTAATTGGGGCTGATTTGCTGGCTGGCCCTACCTTGAATAGAATCACACTCTATGCCTTGATTTTGGCATTAGGCATGTTGGTAGACGATGCCATTGTTGTGATTGAGAATATTCATCGCCATAATCAACTATTACTGGCTGATTCTGACTCTAGTCAATATGCTAAAACTATTGTTACAGCTACCTCTGAGATTGGCAATCCAACTACTTTAGCAACTTTCACTATTGTTGCAGTATTTTTATCCTTAGCGATGGTAACAGGTATGTTGGGAAATTATTTTTATCCGATGACATTTAATGTGCCAGTTGCCATGCTTGCATCATTGTTAATCGCCTATATAGTCACTCCTTGGGCAGCCCTCCGTTTTTTGCCGGTAACTCACGAAACCCATAAAGAAATGTGGTTGCAAAAACTTTATCGCTTTATTTTCAAATATTTATACAAGTTCTATTGGTTACGAGCCTTATTTTTTACCAGCATATTAATTGCTTTAATTTTATCATTCCTACAACCAGCTTGGCAATTTGTGCGTCCGCAAGGGATGGCTGGTGCTGTTTCAGAATTTGGTGTGCCGTTAGCATTTTTGCCGAAAGACAATAAGAATACCTTTCTCATTACTTTTCACTTACCGGATACCACGCCTTTGGAAAAAACTGATAGATTGGTTCGCCAAGTGGAAAAAATAGTCTTGAAAAACAATTATGTGCTTAATACTCAAACTTTTGTCGGTTTTCCATCAGTGGTTGATTTCAATGGACAATTGCGTGGTAGTTCGGCCAAAGTTGGTACACAATATGGTGAAATTCGGGTCAATTTAACCCATAAATCCAGTCGTGATATAAGCTCTATCGACATTGTTAAACAGCTTCGCCACCAGCTTTCTGTAATTGTCCAGCAACATCCGGAAACCACAATCCAATTAGTTGAAGACCCACCCGGCCCACCAGTAGCAGCTTCAGTACTTGCAGAAATTTATGGTCCAGACAATGCTGTTCGAGAAGCTTTAGCTATGCAAGTTAGAGAGAAATTTTTGCAAACTTGGGATATGGCGGAGGTTTGGGCAACTATTCCTACCCCAGTTCCCGAATACCGCTTTGAAATTGATCAACGCAGGACTCGTTTAGCCGGTTTAAATGTGCAACAAGTGGCTACAGCCTTAAAACTATTTTTGCAAGGTGAAGTGGTTAATTATTTACATCAAACTGATACCCGCAATCCAATCCCGATTCGTTTGCTCATACCGCATGAACAACGTATAGTGCCGGAATTACTGGAACAAACTTTTATCCGTAATCCACAAGGCGTGGCAGTGCCACTATCTACAGTAGTTTTGGTGAAATTAGCCAAACAAATCCCACCTATTTGGCATCAAGACAGTGAACGAGTCACTTATGTTGGTGGCGAATTAGCTGGTAGTGCGCCGGTCTATGCAGTGTTGGATTTGGATAAAAAATTGGATGGATTACCTTTGGGAGAACATGGCACACTTGCTACCACTAATTTAGGTTTTGTGCCAACCAAACCAGATACCTTGCTGGGTTACCGTTTACATTGGGCTGGTGAACTGCGCTTAACTTTAGATGCTTTCCGAGATATGGGCATGGCTTTGGGGCTTTCATTGTTAGTTATTTACTTCCTATTAGTTGCCTATTATCAATCATTTAGATTACCTATTATGGTGATGGTTTCGATTCCATTAGGCATGATCGGAGTGTTTCCGGCTCATTGGGCTTTAGGCCAAAATTTCACTGCCGCTTCTATGATTGGAGTCATCGCATTAACTGGGGTCGTAGTCCGCAATTCCTTATTAATAGTTGATTTTATTCGAGAACGCCAGCAGCAAGGGATGAATTTGAAAACTGCTGCTTGTGAAGCCGGTGCATTAAGGTTAATACCCATCATGCTAACCACTTTAGCCATCGCTTTTGGTACGATAATTATGGTACCGGATCCGGTTTTTGGTGGTTTAGCAATTAGTTTGATATTTGGAGCAATAAGTTCGGCAGTGTTGACAGTGTTTGTGGTGCCGTTGCTTTATTCTCGGTAAGCAATATTTGTAAAATAATTGACCTACTAACACCGCTCTTCTCCCGCCGATAGGTCGGGAGCAAGGGCAAGTTAGAACTTATCTGAACAATCCTAAAATTATATTCCATCAACTTAAGCCTTGAACTATCAAATTCAGATAAACAGCTTTACAGTAAATAAACAGTGCCAGTTTTTTAAACATTTATAATGTGTTTTAGCTCTTTTTCAAACATTGAGCTATGTACATTGAAGGAGACTGGATAACTACTATACCATCTTGAATAATATCTTGCTCAAACAATCCATAGTTCTGTGTTTGTATAAGAATTACTTTTTTAGATTTTTTAGCTATCTTTGCTTTTAATAGGTAGGAAGCTGCTTCTGATAATGTTTCATTTTCTTTCTGAATACGAACTAAAATTGGACTACCTTCATACATTTCAACCAAAATAGCATCAATACATTTATTTCTTTGCACAGGATTAAAATTAATTCCTTTTAACAAACCTAATGCTTCTTTATCAGCATTAATATAAGATTTTCTACCATTATTAAGCAAGTTAGAATTGGTTTTAACTGGTTCACTCAAGCGGGTTAAGGAAAGTTCTACTGCTTCTTTTGATTTATCTATACCTATATATTTTCTATCAAGCAATAGAGCCGCTACACATGTCGTTCCACTACCACAAAATGGGTCTAAAACAATATCATTTTTTTTGGTGGTTAGCTCAATGATTCTTTCTAAAAGCAACAATGGTTTTTGTGTTGGATAGCCAACCCGTTCTTTTGCTTTTGGGTTTAAATAAGGGATTTCCCAAACATCATTTAAAGGTACACCTTTTTTCATATCGCTATGTTTAAATTCACCTTTTTCATCAATATCATAAATAGACTTATTATGTTTATCTCTTGTTCTACGTTGTAATATTTGATCTATATTGGTTGTTTCTGAATATGATGTATAAATAGTATTAAATTTAAAATTCTTGGTTTTTGAATAAAAATAAATATTTTGATGAGTTGGAAGTAATCCTTTCTTAGAATTAGACCATCTTTTATAACTCCAAATTATTTCAGATTGGAAATTCTTTGTACCAAACACTTGATCTAATATGGCTCGAACAATGTGTTCTCCATTTTTATCGCAATGAATGAATATTGAACCTGATTCTGTTAATAGATCACGCATTAATAATATTCGTTCTTTTAAGAATTCCATATATACTTTGTCACTACCCCAAATATCATCAAAGTTAAACTCTTTAGTTCGCTCTTGGTTTTTTAATTTATGTTTTTTTTCTGTAAAAAATGGTGGATCAAGATAGATAAGGTCGATTGTTCCTTTCTCAATCAATCTCATTTTTTCTAAACAATCACCTTCAAGAATCTTATTAACTTCCATCTGATGGATTATCTCTATTTTCAGCAATTTCAGTTAGAATTAATTTTAAGTCATAACCACTCGTAATTTTTAGATAATTCCAAGCAGATTCACCAGCATAATATTCACCACCAATACCTTTGTAGATAGTTTTTAAGGTCTCTTGTATTTTTATAGCTTGTTCTCTTTGAGGGTAATAAAACATAACACGGATTGGCTTATACCCATGTTCTTTAATTACTTTCATTCTCGTATGTTCTTTGGTAATATGATCTCCATCAGTGGTTGCATCACGCCATTTTAATTCTATTGCGTTATTTCCATTTAAAAAATCTATTTCAAAGGTTATTGGTTTTCTCCCTTGAGTATTTCTTACAGTTGTTTTTGCACCTTTACTATTTGCGAAAAACATGCACAGAGAAGCGGCTTCCTCAAGGAACGAACCAGCATATTTGTATAAGAAACGGCCTGTATTTTGGTATTCGTCAATTAATGCCCCTTCATGATTGGAAATCCCCAATACCCGATATATTAAGTAATGAGAATTATCATCTAATTGCATTTCCTCTTTTCGACTAATTATTTTTGTTTGCAAATTTCCAGCATATTTATCGGCTAAGGCTGTTATTTTTAACTTTAACAACTTTAGGCAATTTCCAGATTTTATTGCATCATCAATTTCAGTTCTTTGGTGTATGTAAATTTCTTGAATCAATTCATCTTTGTTTTTACCCTTTGCTTCAATACCTAACACATTGCAATATTCAACTAATTCTGATTTCTTGAGCCGTTCTACTTTCATACTTTTTTCTGACATATTGACATCTTTGTGCTGTGCATTGTTAGTTATTTTTAAAATCTTGAAAATGTATCCATGATAAATACAAAACAGTTGATACAATTAAGAAAAAAATACCAACAGTATCAATAATTCTTGATAACAACGGAATTTTATCTTCTTCTACAAACCATTCATAGTATCCTTTTGCACTTATTATTGCAATTAAAAGTAGTGGAGTAAATATAGTGTAAAATTTATGAATAACATTTTTTAAAATAGGGTAATATTCAAGGTAAGATTTTCCCTCTCTTGATATTTTGATTTCTCCCATAGAACATAATTGTTCCTCAAGCCTATGGATATATGTATACAAATTCTCAATTTGCAGAATATTCTGAAAGTAATTAACCCAATACCATATTGCCGTAAATAGAAGAACTGAATTTATGGTAAAGTAAGTGGGGTTTAGATTGATTTTTAACTTTTCTTGCCCTATGTCTTTAATATAATTAAGTCCAATATCTGGATTGAGTGTTAGTAATAATGATGCTACTAATAATAAAAATGCCAAAATAAAATTCTTTTCCCGTTGAGCAATAATCTTTTGTATAATTTGAAAAGTATCTTTATAGTGATCATATAATATTTCTAATGGTTCACTTGGCATTATCTATAGCCCTTGATATGGCTTCCACATCGTATGAGTAAGCCCAACTAGCATTGGCACTAAGAAGCTCTTCTGGTGATTCATAACTTCGTTCAATTTTCACAGCAACCAGTTTATTTTGAGCCTCTTTACTTTTCGCTACCTCGAAGTTTATCCAATTTCTATAACCTATTTCGTTACTGTCTTTATGGTAAGTATTTGCATATTCACCTACAATTACTAAGGTATGGGTTGCTGAGTTAATACGTCTGGTTAACGCACCTTTAACAGTTGGGATATTATAACTTTGTATTTCACCTGATGAGCGATCATTGAATGCTATATCAAATCGTTTGTTATTGCTCAATGCAGACAGTAGAAATTTATAGTGTTTGTCATTTTCATAATCAAAACTGATAAAAATACTTGGTTTCATGGTAATTCTCCTGTTTAATAGCTAACACCGTTCTTCTCCCGCCGATAGGTCGGGAGCAAGGCAAAGTTAGAATTAATTTTACTCTAATCCTAATTATTCCTTTATTTTATCGTTAGCTAGTAATTATATCAATTATCCTTTGTCTATCTAATTTAGCCACATCACAGTAATGCAGTGCTATGGGTATAATATAATAAGGAGAATCTGAATCAAATGGTGCAATTGAGTTAGTTAGATTAAATAAAGCTTTATAACAGATTTCAATAAAGCCATATAAACATTCAAGCTTCAAGTGCTTATTTTTTATAGCCTTAAGATTTTTTTGCCTTACTTCACTGAAATATGCATGTGATTTTACCCATCTTTTTCTGTTATTAATAACGGATATTAGTTTTTGTAATTCATCTTTATCATCTGCTGATTCCAAGAAATAGTGTGAAATGTTGATTATATCTTTATTCATATTCATCCTTACAAATTCTTACAACTAACACCGCTCTTCTCCCGCCGATAGGTCGGTGAGCAAGGATAAGTTAGAACTTATTGAATAATCCTAATATTACATTCTATCAACTTTACTTTGAACTATCACAAGAAACTTTGAACAAGATTTAACGGATTAAAAGATAGACAGGATTAAATCTTGCCAAGTAACTTTAAAATTATATCTGTCCTCAAATCCCACATAATATTGTTCTAAAAGATAAAAATAGTTTACAGCAAACAGACAGTACATAAAGAGTTGATATTGAAAATAATTAAGGACGATTAACCCACCTAACGTCAGATGAAGCAGACGTTAGCTATTTTTTGACGTAAAATCCATAAAGTAATTTTCTTCATCAATTTTATAAAAATCTACATCTGTTCTTCCATGAGCGGTAAAATTTACCATTGTTACTAATTTACCATTTGCAACTCCGAGCCTAAACCTAAAGTATTCGCCTATTAAACTATTATTATGAGGGGTATGAATTGCTTTCCCATTTTCTTGTGCCCTAGTACAAATTAAGATTTTTCCATCATCAGTATGGATAGTAAAATGCTGTGCAATTGGTGGAAAAAAATCAGAACTGTATACTTCAACTTTTAGTGGAATATATGCCTGATTAGGTTCTCGCCCCTCTCTTTGTCCCCAGTTTAATCCTGACTTCTGAGAAATTTCACCTGATCTATTAATAAATGATATTTTCTTATGCTCTAAACCTTTAGTTGTGCTGTATTCTGCTGTTTCTTTTTCCACAGCATCTTTTGTTGAATTAACAGCCCGATTATCGTTATAGAGAGTAATAACTTCTTCTGCATCTTGATGATTGCAATAGATAGATTCATCAATCAAAGATTCATAATAATCATATGCAGTTACAGGATTACATTCAGTTGCTATTTCTCGTTGTGATTTACCAATAAATGCCTGTTGAGAGTAGTTAGCAGAACCCGCAAAAGCTATAACTGGTTTTTTGTTTTGAATCCATGTATATACTTTTGAGTGGACAGGAGGGCGATTTATAAGATAACTACAGTTAAAAACACCAGCTAAATCTTTTTCTACCAAAGCCTGAAAGCCACGATGATTGGTTTTAGATAAACCATCTCTACATGTCATACCAATAATTAAATTGATATTTATATTTGAATTTTGTTCTTTGAGTTTTTCTGCATGGTGAAATACCATTGCAGAAGAGGCATAGCCAGAAATTATATATAAATCACTAGCTCCATTTTTAGCAGGCTTTAAAAGTATCTCTGAAAATAAATTATCAGCAAACAAGGCGTTGCTCATTTTGATACTCCAATTTTATATTGTGATCTATTGATTCATAGTTAATGTCAGCAAATGTTTTTAAAATAGAATCAAATATTGTTTTTATGCCTTTAGATGGTACAGCCATCCCAATTTGCTTTCTTACGCTTTCTTTTGACCCAATAAACTCAAAATCATCAGGAAATGTTTGTAATCTTGCTCTTTCTCTATTCGTCAATGCTCTATTTTCTGACCAATGATATACATGAGTTCCTCCCCCTCCGCTACCAGTTACTGTATATGATGGTTTTTCTGGATGTAGCCTTTTATAGATTTGGCTTATTTTAACACTTTTTACATTTAGCTCTAAGTCCTTAGGAAGGTTTGCATTAAAAGCATTTTCTCCTGCTTTAATATGCTTTAAGCGTTCTATAACCTGTGTGGCATGCCTAGTATATTCATTATTGAATGCATCATCAGGAATTGGTGGATTCTCAATTGCTGTTCGAGACGAAGTATCAATATTTTTATAGGGTTCGGGGGATGGAACTTTAAATGTTTTTTCTAAGTCATTACGAATTCCAACAATAATGATTCTATGCCGTGCTTGTGGGACTCCATATTCTTCAAATTTATAAAGGTGGGGGGTAATTGTATAACCAGAGTCTTCTAATTCTTTAAGTATTGTTTTAAAAGCATTTCCTTCATTTGAATTCCTTAATCCACCAACATTTTCAGCTAAAAACCACATTGGTTTGAATATTTTTAATGCTTTAACACCATAACTATATAAAGGACCAAATGTACCATTTATACCTTTTTGTTCACCAACCATGCTAAAATCATTGCATGGAAATCCAAAAGCAAGACCATCAATGCCAGATATATCTTTTAGCTTACTGAAATCTAGTTTTCTTATGTCTTTACAAATGACACTTCCATTTCCATTGACACAAATATTTTTTTCATATGTACTGCATGTATCCTTGTCATAATCAGTAGCCCAAGCATGAGAAATGCTAAATTTTTCACCTTTTTTTGAAGTTGATTCAGCTTTCATTGCGGCATACCCAATACCGCCTGGACCACTAAATAACTCTCCAAGTTTAAAGTCCACTTCAATACTCCATGTAATAGTTGATTTCTATATTATACATGATTTATTCCTAGAAAGCTGCCTTGATATGAGATTATTGCTTTAGATAGCTAACACCCTCTCTTCTCCCGCCGAAGGTCGGGAGCAAGGCTTAGTTAGGCTTTTTTGAATTGAACCTTTTAATTGAATACACCAAGATTCTAATTTCTTTGCCTATTTGATTTGAACAGTAATCTGGACTTTTGATTGAGACTATCTGTTACTTTATGAAAAGCCTTTGCCTCAACGATTTCCATTCTTACTTTTGAATTCTAGCATATTTCTCTTCACTGCATTCTTGATTCATACCACCCAACCTGACAGCCTGACAAAAGTATAAAAAAAGTGGATAATAGGTTTAATTATTAACGTAAAACAGATGTAATGAAAATCTTTGAGCCATTATTTAAAACTTTATCAAATATGCTATCTTTAAGCAATTGGA
>JQIA01002049.1_pt1 | contig 10746 bp, 9 predicted proteins | sample 811431 | NCBI WGS metagenome assembly JQIA01 (sample SAMN02998118, study PRJNA258478) | marine sediment metagenome | biome: marine; feature: seafloor; material: sediment; isolation source: oil-polluted sediment collected from 3 locations (0.5 km, 0.7 km and 0.9 km)... | place: USA: Gulf of Mexico ... | reverse complement strand
TTAAAAATACTACCAAGCGTATTTTGTTCATTTGGTGCTAAACCAAAAATTCCGACTTTGAAAATTTTATCCATAGTGTTTCCAGTTAAGTGTTTATTTAAGGTATGGCTATTATTCAATAGACATCATGCAACATCTTAATTCAAAATTAATGTTCTTCTGTGATTTTACAGGTAATTGTTCAATCTGCGAATATTCAAAAAATCGAATTGTAAAACGTTGTTTGCCACTATTTATTTGTGGGTAACAAGGATGTTCTGGTAGCATAACAACTTGAATCAATTGATATGTTGTATCACTATTTAAAATTTGCTGATAAAAACCACTTGGAGCTAATTGTTGTGATATGCTAACACTATTACGAATCAAATATAAAACTAATTGAGTAGCTTCATACAATGGTAATATTGCAGATAACCATTCATTAAGTTGAGTTTGACGAGCTTTAGGATTTTGTTGTTGCCAATGATAAAAAATCGGTAAATCGCATGATACAGTACCACCTAAAATAGCTGTTCGTTGGCGTAATAAAGTTAAAAAATGTTGTTTAGTTAAATTATTTACAGTTTCACTATCAAGTTTAGCTATTTGTTTTAACAAGGTAGTAGTTTGTATCAATAGGTTGTCAATCCGGTCATTATCAACTGATGGGGTGGCTTGCCAGTTTTTTAAGGTTTGAGCATAATAACTCAAATCTTTACTTAGTTCATTACTAAGGTCAAAACGAATGATAAATTCTAACACTTGATTTATACCAATAATAACTGCACGACTATCCCAACCAGATGGTCCTTTAAGATGGTACATAATACCAGCAAATAAATGTTCAAGGCGTAATAAATGTTTTATATGTTCATTGAACGGTTGTTCATAAACAGTTTTTTTCTTCACGAGTTAAATCCCAAGATTTTTCCAAGTCATAACTTGGATTTTGAAGCAGAATAAACCTGATATTGTTTATGCAAAGTTACAACTTGTCGTTGTAGATCATAAAGATTAGAATCATTGTAAATTACCTCATTTGCAATAGCAAGTCGTGAATTTCGATCTGCTTGAGCTTTGAGCATTTGCTCTACTTCTATTGTGGATAAATTATCCCGTCGTTGTAAGCGTTTACGTTGTAGTTTAATTGGACAATCAACTACTAAAACTCGGTCTACCATATCCATTTGCTTAGTTTCCAAGAGTAATGGAATACTTAATATACAATAACAATTATTTAATTGGTTCGCTTGGTTTTGCATTACTTGTTTAATAGCAGGATGCAAAATAGCTTCCAACTGTTGTTTTTGGTTTGGATCGGCAAACACAATTTTACGTAATTTAGTTCGATTAAGACTGCCATTTTCAAAAATTACTCCATTCCCAAAAGTCATTGCAATAGTTTTTAACAACGGTTGATTAGGTTTTACTAAATTATGGGCAATTTCATCAGCATCAATGATTGTTATACCAAGTTCACTGAAATAATCAGAAACCATTGATTTTCCACTAGCAATTCCACCAGTTAAACCGATTTTTAAGGACCTATCCATAGATTAATCAAATACTCTCCCCATATTAAATGTAACCAACCAGCTGTCGCTAAAAAAGGTCCGAATGGAATAGGTTTATCTTGACCTTGTATTTTTAAGATAACCAAACTGATGCCAATCACTGCACCAACTAATGATGATAAAAAAATAATTCCTGGCAAAGCCATCCAACCCAACCAAGCTCCTAATGCAGCCAGTAATTTAAAATCACCATGCCCCATTCCTTCTTTACCAGTTAATAATTTAAATCCCCAATAGACTGACCATAATGATAAATATCCAATCATAGCTCCAATAATACTAGTTTCAAGATTGGTATAAGTAGCAAATAAATTAAATAAAATTCCTAACCATAACAATGGTAATACAATGCTATCTGGTAATAATAAATGGTCAAGGTCAATAATACTAGCAGCCAATAATGACCAAGTTAATAATAAAGCCCCAAGTAATGGCCAACCATAACCGAATTTCCAAGCAGTTATTGCTGCTAATAACATACTAACCAATTCAATAATTGGGTAACGGATAGAAATTTTTTGATTACAGGAACTACAGCGTCCACGTAAAAAAATATAACTTATTATTGGGATATTTTCTAACACTGTTATAGCATGTGAACAATTTGGACAGCGTGATGGGGGTAAAATTAGATCAAATTTTTCTGGAGTAATATTCGTAGATACTTCTAATAATTCGGCACAATCTTTTTTCCAGCTTCGTTGCATCATTATAGGTAATCTATGAATTACTACATTCAAAAAGCTACCTACAACCAGTCCTATAATGGCAGCAGCGATAATGACAGAATTAGGTTCAGCGATAAAATAATCCATATTAATTAATTACTATAAAATTATATAATATCTTAGCACATGTTATCACATCTTGATTTGATCATAATGTCAGATAATATTGAGTTATTAGAAAATTTACTACTTTTTAATAAAAAATATAAAATATCTCTACAGATAATAATTGTTAATTTTATAATACTTAATTATTAATAAAACTTTAGTAATATTAGTTATTTGTTTGGCATAACTGGGCTTAATAAAATAAGAAAAGATTAGATAATATCTAAGCATAAATTCCATATATTTTATATTTTTAGTTTTGGCATATCTGGTAAAAATATTCCTTGAAAATGTTTTTTATATTCTCATACATAAAATATACTAGACTAAATTAGTCAGGTTAATTTTAACAATTTTGAATTTTAAAGAATAAATAATGATAAAAAACCATCAATTGGGTATTTGCTCTGGAAAACAGTCGCATTATTTTAATTGAAAAATGTAACTTTTTACAAATTCAAAATTTGGATATTTCACCAGAGGGTTTGGAAGTATGGTTGCGTAATTTTGGTAAAATATTTCGTATAATATTGAAAGACCAAGCATTATGTGGAATTATATACCTTAATTCCTAATGCAACCTCAGGAACTACGCCATAAAGCTTCTCAACATGGTTAGCATGAATATCGCAAGTGTTTGGTCAGTATTATAAGCCAACTATCTACAATTTTAGTAGCGCCACATATCAACATGACGCTATTTTAACTTACTTTAACTCATAAGTAGTAGTTAATTTTTTAGGAACTGCAACATTATTTAATACTACATATTCAGGCAAGCCATTAGAATAAGGAGGATAATCTTCACCTAAAATCAATGGTTGTAAATATTCTCGACAAGCTTGAGTAATACCCATACCATCAGGACTGATAAAATCCATTGGCATCATTTTTTCAACATTAGCTACATCGGCTAAATCTGCTGAACCAATTTCCCATTTATAAGGATCATTGGAAACTCTAACTACAGTAGGCATTACTGCATTTTTACCAGCTATAGCTAATTCTATCGCAGCTTTACCTAGAGCATAAGCTTGTTCTACATCAGTTTTAGAAGCAATATGGCGAGCGGAACGTTGTAAATAATCTGCTACAGCCCAGTGATATTTATAGCCTAATTTACCTTTAACCATTTCTGCAATTACTGGAGCAACTCCACCTAATTGAGCATGACCAAACGCATCTTTACCACCAGCTTCAGCTAAAAATACTCCTTCTTTATTTTTAACTCCTTCTGATACCACTATAGAACAGTAACCATAGTTTTTAACGGCATTATCAACTTTAGCTAAGAATTTGGCTTCATCAAACTCTATTTCTGGAAATAAAATTATATGTGGAGCATCACCTTCTGTTTCGGCAGCTAACCCACCAGCAGCAGCAATCCAACCAGCATGTCTACCCATAACTTCCATTACAAAAATTTTGGTAGAAGTTTTAGCCATTGAAGCAACATCAAAACTAGCTTCACGGATGGAAACTGCAACATATTTAGCTACTGAACCAAAGCCAGGGCAGTTATCAGTAATTGGTAAATCATTATCAACAGTTTTTGGTACTCCTACACAAGTAATAGGATAGCCCATTTTTTCCCCAATTTGAGATATTTTATGGGAAGTGTCTTGTGAATCTCCACCACCATTATAGAAAAAATATCCAATATCATGAGCTTTAAATACTTCTATCAAACGCTCGTATTCAGCTTTGCTTTCTTCCAAGCCTTTCAATTTAAAACGACAAGAACCAAAAGCTCCAGATGGGGTATGACGTAATGCAGCAATGTTAGCATCTGATTCTTGGCTAGTATCAATCAAATCTTCAGTTAAGGCTCCGATAATTCCATTGCGACCAGCATAAACTTTACCAATTTTATCAGTATGTTGCCTAGCAGTTTCAATAAGTCCACAGGCAGTGGCATTGATAACAGCGGTAACACCACCAGATTGGGCATAAAAAGCATTTTTTGGCATGATGCTATAACTCTCCTATTAATAAATTTAAAAATAATGCAAAGTTGAATTCCCAAATTTGGGCAATAAAAATCTTTAGGTAAAATCCTATTTTATAATTAGTTTAATCAAGTTTAAATGTTTTCTTTACATATTTCGCTAATTCATCCAACAACTCAATTTGCTGTTCATCTAATTTTTCTTCAGTAAGTAATTTGTCAATTTGTATTAATGCTTCTTTTGGAGTTGTACGTTTGTCATTTTTATAATCTTGTAACGCATCTTCGTTATTATCAGGATTAACTTGTTGCATATATTCAGCAAAATTTCTAGTCAACATTAATGGCAAATCAGCTGGATAATTACGACATAATAATCTACTCGCTTGTTTACGCATGTCGATGCTTTCAAACTGATTAACAATATCTATTTTTTCAGCCAAATCAGCTCTATGAAATTTACGACATAATTCTTGTTCTTGAGTTGATAAGAAACCATTTTGATATAATGCAACATCACAATCTAAATCAGGAATTTTAGGATATTTAAATTCTCGATGATATTGAATAATTTTATGAAATAATGTGCTATTTGATTGTAACCATGCTTGATTATTTTCAACAATAGTTAGTTTTTCAGCAGTCAAGAAATTATAATGGTCAATAAATGGTAACACAATTCCTGGCTCACCATATTTTTTCCTAATTACATAACTTTTACTAGCAATATTGTCTATAGTAATATCTCGCAATTCAGTTTGATCTAAACGTAACCATAAAGTTTGATTTTTATAAGAAATAGAATTGCCAATAAATAAAACTGGTATTTGATATTTATTTTCAGCTCCAAAATTTATATTAACCATCAATCCAATTCTATTACTACAGGCAATACTATGAAATGATACTGGAATTTTTTCTATACGTCTATTATCTTCTGTTTTATCAAAATAACCATCTAAATAGTCCCACATTTTCACTTCTTTGCGTAATGTACGAGCTAATTCAAGGGTAACTTTTACGTCAACCATAGCATCATGTGCTTGCCCTGTAGCTAATTTATTAACTTCATTTATTTTTTCTAGCTTTAGGCTTGGTTTACCATCAATTTTTGGCCATATTAATAATCCTGGTTTATATAAATAATACATAATAATTATAGGTAATAAATCGCTACGACGGCAACCATTTTTATATTGATGAGTATATGGTGATAATAAATTACGGTGAAAACAAAACCTTAAAAATTCATCATCAAACCCTAAGCTATTGTATCCTAAACTAATTGTATCAGGTTGATTTATTAGACTATGGATTTTTACCATTGCTTCAAATTCGCATAAACCTTGCATAGAATCAGCTATGGAAATTCGATGAGTAATTGTTGCCTGTGGAGTTGGAATTACATCTGGACGTAACTTGATTATTATATTATGACGTTCGATTTCGTTAAATACTGTGTCAGTACGAATAGCAGAAAACTGCAAAACTTGATCAAAGGCCTTGTTTAAACCAGTGGTTTCTAAATCGTAGAAAAGGTAGCTTCTCATATTTAACTTGATTTCTTATATCAACTTATTATAATAATCTATATTATATCTTTTTTTAAGTATAGATTTATATTTTTGTAAGGTAATTATTTTTAATCACCATATTATAGCTTAAGTTTGTATAATAATTTACACTATACTAAATAGATTTCTTGATCCATTATAGGATATCTATATTCTTCCAAATTCTTCCAATTATCTAGGAGAAAATTAAATGCGTTATGCCACTCTTTTATGTGGATTATTATTGGTCTCTCCATCTGTAACAATAGCAGCAGATGCCGGTGATACTCCAATTGATGCCAAAAAAATATCTGCTAAAACTAAGATAAAAGAATCTTTGATTTCAGCACAAGATGTTGATTTTTATACCTTTAAAGTTCGTGCTTCTAGTGACCCACAAGTTGATAATAGCGGTAATATCAATGTGGTTCTCAGTCAAAAAACTCCACCTGGAGTAAATCCACAATCTGGTTGGAAGATAGAATTATTTTCTGAAAGTGATCTCGCTAGTAGTTTATATACAGCCATTTTACCTGAAACTAGTTTAAAGGTTGGATTTGAACAAGGTTTATCCGTTGGCAATTATTACTATAAAGTTTCATCTTTGGATGGTGTAGTTTATCCAGCAGCGGAATATACTTTAACTGGTACTTGGGAAAAAAACGATCACTATGAAAAATCCCCTAATGATACTCCTGATAATGCTACGCTTCTCAGAGCTAATGAAATTTATTATGGCAACTTATCATCAGAACTTGATGTAGATTATTTTTCCTTCGGTTTAGAAGGTACAGATGTAATAACTATCACGTTAAACCAGGATGTCCCAGGTACTAAGTCTAATGGTGGTTGGCAATTTGGTTTATTGAGTCAAGCTAGTTCGGCAATCAATGTGCCTTCTACTAGTCAATTCGGTTCTCCATTACAAGTTGAACTGGGAGCTGGAATTCATTATTTTTTTGTTAAATCCATGCCTACAGATGATTTATCAGCTGTGCCGATAGGAAGAAATTATCAGATAAAAGTAACAGCTCCAAACGTTGCTCCACCACTAGCAGAAGATGTATGTCCTTTTGTATTTGCTTACGCCAAAAACCCGGCAACTGGACATTGGGCAACTTTTCCAACTGCTTGTGATGTTCCAACTGGATGGGTTAGCCAAGCAGAAGTGCCTGATACTGCTAAAGTTTGTCCAGCTCGTAATTCTAGCTATGAATGGCCATCCGTGAAAGATGGTGTACAAAGTCCAGGGAAAGTATCAATTCCTTACCTCGATTTTACAGATTTAGATGGTGGGGAATATTTGTTTCGCATTGAATTAAATCAAGAAGGAGAAACCACTATTGCAGAAAATTTGAGATTTAATATTGGAAACATTAAGTTAGTTAGGGTAGTTAAAAAACCTGATGTACAAATACCTGATAATGTAGATGAATTGATAGAAAAACTTCCTGATAGTGTAGATGTTTCTATTATTACAGAATAAGTAAACATTTAAATTAAATTTTTGTAAGAGATAGTATTTTATAGATTAAAGCTAATTTTATAAAAAATATCTCTTATGAAATATAACAATCCAATTAATTTATACTAATATGATTCATGTTATTATTGGAACTAAAGCTCAACTTATTAAGATGGCACCAATACTAAAAATTCTAAAAATGGAAGGGATTGATTATAATTATATTTCCACTGGTCAACATAAATCTACCATAGATGATATTTTAGCTAATTTTGCTATTAAAAAACCTGATTATATCCTTTATAATGGAAAAGATATTACTTCCGTTATTAAAATGTTAGTTTGGATAATTAAAAATCTTGTCAAAACTATCCGGCATAAAAAAGCTATATTTAAAAATGATAAACATGGTATTGTCTTAGTTCATGGTGATACATTTTCTACATTGTTGGGAGCTATTATGGGAAAAATTGGTGGGTTAAAAATTGCCCATGTAGAATCAGGGTTACGCTCTTTCAATTTATTTCATCCGTTTCCAGAAGAAATTACTAGATTATTAACATTTAGATTATCAAATTATATGTTTTGTCCAGATAAATGCTCAGAGAATAATATTGCCAGTTATAAATCTATTAAGATAAATACTCAATTAAATACTCTTTATGATTCTCTAAGATTTGCCTTGCCAGCCATTGAAAATATTCATGATGTTAATATTCCAAATAAAAAATACGGTATAGCAACATTACATCGTTTTGAAAATATTTATAATTTTGAGTCTATGAATAGAATAGTTTCAATTGTAGAAAGTATAAGTAAGAAGCATTTTTTAATATTTATATTACATAAGCCAACAAAAATTAAGCTAAAGAAATTTAAACTTTATGATAGGTTGAAGAATAATTCTAATATAGAATTACGAGAAAGATATGATTATTTTAAATTTATAAAACTTATTTTACAGGCTGATTTTGTGGTTAGTGATGGTGGTAGTAATCAAGAAGAATGTTATTTTCTTGGTAAACCAATTCTTTTATTAAGAAAAGCAACAGAAAGACATGAAGGTTTATCTAAAAATTGTGTGTTAAGTAAATATGATCCTGTTATTATTAATGAATTTACTGATAATATCAATAAATATAAATACAAATTAAAACAATCATCAATTTCTCCATCTAAACTTATTGTTGAAACCTGTAAACCTTTTGTTTGATATTTAAATAAATCTTAATTGATGCTTACAAATTTTAAATTGAAATTATGCTAGAATAATATGTCCAAATATAAGTAGCTGATATTATCCATGTAAAGTATTAGCTAAATATTCAATAACATTTATTCAAAGTTAGGAAAGTATATGAATAATCTAGCCAAATCAGTAATCATTCTATTATTTTTTAGTCATATTACTTTAGGAAGTACTATTTGGAATGGTAAAACAGGAGATTTAGATATATCTTGGACTACAGAAGATATTATCGCAGTTAAAACTGGTAAAATAATATTTTCTGCTCAAGAATTAGCTAGGCAAGATTTTGAAGCAGATTTTATGGTTGACAATTCTTTAAATAATATAAATTGTGATTATGAACGTGAATTTATCTTATTATCAATAGTAGGGAATATTACCAGTTTTCAAGAAACTGAATATGTAAATTGTGATTCTACTCCACATCCAACAGTTATGATAAAATATGTTGCTAGAGACCTTGTTTCTGGTAATAAAGTTAAATTAAATAACTTATTTTCAGAAGCTGATTTAGTTACAGCATTGAAAAATGATAATTTGATTAAAGCCGCTCTTAGCAAAGCAAATCCACAAGAATCTGTAGCAAGACTATCTGCTATAGTTGATAATTTGCGTAATAAAAATATAACAAAAATAGACAATTTAAATCAGTTAATGTTAAATGGATTATATAAAGCTTTGGAATGGTCTGATATTATGGTTAAAGGATGTAGCTATCGTTTAGATAAAGATTTTTTAGCTCAATTTGCATTTCATCATCTGAATAAAAACAAAGTAGCAATTCGTCTAAATTTATTACCAAATACATCAGCCTGCCAAACTCAAGATATTCAATTAGGTTTATATTTGCCTATTCCTACCAAACTAAAAATGGAATTGGAACAAGCTAATAAAGGTAAAGCTGGTTTTTTGATGGCTAAATCTAGTAATACAGCAACTAAAATAGCTTTTACAACTAAGACATATACAACCCACAATACTAAATCAAATAAAATAATCACAACTCAATCTGTTGCATCCATTAAAACTATCCCAAAAAAGATAGAATCGGCAGTTAATCATGAAACAACATTATTTACAGTACGTTCTGGCCATACTTTATATGGAATTGCTAAACATTTTAATTGTACTGTGAGTGATATAGCTAACTGGAACAATTTACAACGTCCATACAAAATATTTGTTGGGCAAAAATTAACCATCTTAATTGATAAATTATCACAATATAAGATTATTACTGCATCTGGAATTAATGTTCGTTCTAGTCCCAAACTTAAGAATAATATAGTAGGGCAGTTACAATTTGGCATGATAGTAAAACAATTGGCTCGTATTGATAAATTAGCAGAAATTGGTAGATTCCGTAATTATTGGTATAAAATTGAAACCGCAAATGGTAAAGTAAGCTGGATTTTTGGTCAATATTTATCCAAGTTTATACCAATGGAAGCAGAAAAAAAAGCCAGATTTTATTTTCAGACAGCCAAACAAAGATTAAAAAAACGTTTAGATTTACCTAACCAAATTAACTTAGTGGATTTTTTGACTACTATTAGAAATGATATGCAAGTATCTCCTAAAAGAACCGCAAAACTAGCTATGTTACATTTGCGTTCATTAACTAAATTAATTGTTATGAGCAAAGGTAATTTTATAGATAAATCTTTGGACAAAACAGTTAAATTTATTCGATCCACTAGACAATCACAGATACTTGATAATAATAAATATTTATCTAAAGAAATTAAGAAATTAAGAATTACTGTTGATAAAACTGGGCATTTAAAAAAAGATACTGTGATTGAACAGATAGATGAATGGCTGCAATCAATCAAGTAACTTAAATATTATCTTCAGTTATGGTTTATGATTATTTACCTAAATCATTACTTTAGATAATTTATTCTACACATAATTTAAAGAACTTATAATATGACTACTCCTACTCCTACTGAAATTAATCACCATCAAAAATCTGGAATTTTAAAAATTGGTTTTAATACTGAAGAACAATTTGAATTAACTTGTGAATATTTACGAGTTTACTCACCATCTGCCGAAGTACGAGGTCATGGTCCTGGTGAAGAAACATTACAAGTAGGTAAAGCTGATGTAAAAATTGAAAAAATTGAACCAGTT
>JQIA01002068.1_pt1 | contig 10751 bp, 7 predicted proteins | sample 811431 | NCBI WGS metagenome assembly JQIA01 (sample SAMN02998118, study PRJNA258478) | marine sediment metagenome | biome: marine; feature: seafloor; material: sediment; isolation source: oil-polluted sediment collected from 3 locations (0.5 km, 0.7 km and 0.9 km)... | place: USA: Gulf of Mexico ... | reverse complement strand
CAGGAAATGATGTTGAAGGCATATCGTGTATGCGGCTGTAGTGGATGGGGCCGAGTTGATTTTATGATTGACGAGCAAGGTGATGCCGTATTACTTGAGGTTAATACAACTCCGGGTATGACGAGCCATTCTCTGGTTCCAAAAGCAGCAAAAGCCAAAGGTATTAGCTTTGATGGCTTAGTCATGCGAATTTTAGAAAGTTGCATGCCCAGAATGAGGCTGATTTCATGACGGCAACGTGGGATTTACGACCAGGAATGTTACTGACTTTGATGATGTCGGCGCTGCTGTTGCTTGTGGGTGTATGGATTACAAATGGTGTTGTTGCCAAAGGTAGTTGGCCTATCCGGGCTGTTCAGATTGAGGGTGAGTTTAAACGAATTGCAGCTGAGCAAGTAAAATCTATCGTAGCTCCCGCCGTGGATGGCAACTTTTTCAGTATAGATCTTGAGTCTATTCGGCAATCTGCCGAAGCACAGCCATGGATTAAGCAAGCGGTAGTAAGAAAAATATGGCCGGACAAAGTGCAGGTCAGAATAGTGGAGTATGTAGCACTCGCCCATTGGTCACCAACAGAACTTATTGATGATAGTGGCGAGATATTTATTGTTCCTCGCGCGGATCAGTTGAAAGGGATTCCCTGGTTAACAGGCCCTAAAGGCAGCGAGATTAGTGTATTGAAGGCATTTGCCAAAATTCAAAAATTACTAGAAGGCAGTGGCTATCAACTAAGACATCTTGATTTAAACCCGCATGGGTTCTGGCAGCTTGGATTAAGTGGTGATTTACAAGTGCTGGTGACAAGAGGTGAGCTGGACGTATCTCTTAAAAAGTTTGTGGGTTTACAAAACATGATGAGTGAGAAGTATCCGGCAGGGTTGAAGTCTGTCGATTTAAGATACCCGAATGGAATGGCAATAAGACCACATATGGTCATGCAGCAGACGGGAGGTTGAAGAAGTAATGGCTAAACAACAGGATACTGAGTTAGTAGTAGGCCTTGATATTGGAACATCGAAGATTGTTGCGATTGTTGGCGAAATGGGCAGTGCCGGTAAGGTTGAAGTTATCGGTCTTGGATCTCACCCGACAAGAGGTATAAGCCGTGGAGTCGTGGTGGATATTGAGTCAGCGACACACTCAATACAACGTGCCGTTGAAGAAGCGGAGTTAATGGCAGATTGTTCTATTCAATCCGTTACGGCCAGTATTGGCGGTTCACATATTGGCAGTATGAACTCAGAAGGCATGTGGCCAATTAAGGATAGAAAAGAAGTAAGTAAAGAAGATGTTGTGAGAGTTATGGAAGCGGCAAATGCGGTGAATTTACCCGCAGGGCAGCATAGGCTACACACCGAACCGAGACACTATCTTATTGATGGGCAAGGTGGTATTCAGCACCCGGTAGGAATGTCGGGAGTAAGGCTGGTAGTAGATGCGCACCTTGTTACCTGTTCAGAAAGTGCCATGCAAAATGTTCGTAAGTGTGTGACTCGGGCAGGCTTGGAGCTGGATGGAATGGTTGCCCAGCCATTGGCGTCGGCTGCCTCAGTATTAAATGAAGATGAAATGGAATTAGGTGTGTGTTTATTAGACATAGGCGCTGGAACAACAGACATATGTATCTATACACGAGGTGCCATTAGGTACAGTGCAGTGCTTCCGGTAGCAGGAGAAGCCGTCACCAATGATATAGCCATAACATTGAGAACACCGACGCAGGCGGCAGAAGAAATAAAGAAAAAATATGCTTGTGCACTGGTTGAAATGGCACATAAAGGTGAGACGATTGAAGTACCAAGTGTGGGAAATCGTCCATCAAGAAAACTGACAAGACAAGTGCTGGCTGGAGTTATACAGCCGCGCTATGAAGAAATCTTCAGCATGGTGGCTAATTGCATCCGTACTGAAGGCTTACAGGACATGGTAGCGGCAGGCATAGTCCTGACCGGAGGGGCTGCCAAAATGGAAGGAGTTGTAGAGCTAGCAGAGGAATATTTTCATATGCCGGTTAGATTGGGTGAGCCTCAGGGCGTAACAGGTCTATCGGATGTGGTATCTAATCCAATTCATGCTGCTGGTGTTGGTCTTCTTCTGTGGGAAGGAGAGGAATTTAGCTTTTCAGGTTCAACTGGGCTGGAAAGTGGGACTTGGGTAGACCGGTTGAAATCATGGTTACGTGGTGACTGAAAAATCTTGTGGAGAGGTATATATGCCAATTTTTGAATATGTAGATGTAGAAACAGCGAATGCTGTAATCAGGGTCATCGGTGTTGGTGGTGGCGGTGGAAATGCCGTTGATCATATGCTCGATGCTGAACTGGAGGGAGTGGAATTTGTTGTTGCAAACACAGATTCACAAGCACTTCAAAAGTGTAGTGCACAAACAACGTTGCAGTTGGGTGCTCATGTGACAAGAGGTCTTGGTGCTGGAGCAAATCCTGAGGTTGGCCGTCAGGCTGCACTTGAGGATAGAGAACGTATCAATGAGATACTGAATGGTGCTGATATGATATTCCTGGCTGCCGGTATGGGTGGTGGTACAGGAACAGGAGCGCTACCTGTTATTGCTCAGGCGGCAAAAGAAATGGGGATTTTAAGTGTGGCTGTTGTGACAAAACCTTTCGGTTTTGAGGGCCCTCGTAGAATGAAAATTGCTGAACAGGGTATAGAGGAACTTGGTCAGCATGTTGACTCATTGATCACTATTCCTAATAGCAAGCTTGGCGAAGTATTGGGTGGTGAAATCACATTGTTGAATGCCTTTGCGGCAGCAAATGATGTATTAAAAGGTGCTGTTCAAGGTATTGCTGAACTTATAACTAAGCCGGGTCTAATAAACGTAGACTTTGCTGATGTGAGAACAGTTATGTCAGAAATGGGCATGGCAATGATGGGTTCTGGAACAGCAAAAGGTGATGATCGAGCACTGGAAGCAGCAGAGTCAGCAATTGGTAGCCCATTGCTTGAAGATGTTGATTTAACGGGTGCGTGTGGCATTCTTGTTAATGTAAAAGCGGGCCTTAACCTGAGTATGCGTGAATTTGAAGAAATTGGTGAAACTATTCATGACTTTGCATCAGAAGATGCCACAATCGTGATTGGTACTTCACTGGATGAATCCATGCAGGATGAAATCAGAGTGACAGTTGTTGCAACAGGCTTGAACTCAAAGACTGCACAACAAAATAAGCCGGTTGAGCGTCCTATGAGGCTGGTGACAAATGGTCAGGCTGCAGTTACGCAGGGATCTGATCCATTTGCACAGACTGCCAATGGGTTAGGGCAGGGAAGTGCTGCATCGCATGGTGTCAATAGACATGCAACTCCGTCACATCCTGTGACTACGGACGAGCCTGTGCAGCGTGATTTGATGAACACGGAAAATACCGCTGCATCGTCAAGTGACTATTTGGATATACCGGCTTTTTTACGTCAGCAGGCTGACTAGAAAAGAGCGAGCAGAGCAAGGCACAGCAGCTTTATAAGCTGTTGTAGGCAACCGCCGGGGTTAACGCCCCGGCATATTAACCAATGCCGTGTCGCAATATATGCTTGAAGGGTAGATGCAGAGTTGTCAGAATCAGAAATAAAAAAACCGCCACGTTCTGCGGCGGTTTTCTTAACAAACTTATATATGAGTTAATTCGATTTTGAGTGATTATTGAATTCGAAAATGGTGTATCGTTCTATTTGCAGTTCCGGGCTCCAGTAGTCTCTAGGTAATCCGGCCTTCTCTTTTAGATGCGCCATAAATACGCTGGGATCAGGAAAAGCATCCCATACAGATGGAAGGAATGTTGAATGTCTGCTTCCATTGCGAAGGACAATTCCATCAACACGTGGCTTAAGTCCAGCTAACAACTCTTTCTCTGATGTATGCGCTATAGCCTCAGGCGTGCTGAGAATAGCTATCTCAACGCTAATCCCAATAGCTTCTCTTGGTGTTAATCGAGTAAATCGAGGATCTCGAAATGCCGCATTGTATGCATTTTCAGTCACATCACAAATTAATGGCTGTCTTGCAAAAAGAGTTCCGATGCAGCCTCTTTGTCTTCCGTCACGGCTCAGGGTTATAAAGCTTGCACCCTTGTTGCTTAACTCATCCTCATAGTCTGGTAAGTTGACGGCAATGGGTCCGGGGTATTCCAAACCATGAGAAACAGAATTTTCGGCAAGCTCGAGGAGTATCTGCTGATTTTCTTTGGTAATCATTCTGTTTCCTTATTATTTACTGTTCAATGAGTGTAGCATGACTAATTGGCTCGCGTCCATTCAGCATAGAGCAGATTTCATGCATGTTTTGTCAATATCTTAACTTGCTATAACTTTGTTTAAAAGCAAAGGCTTAAGTGTTCTAATCTTGCATTTTATACGCTATTGAAATTAACTCTTTCAGCATATGTATATGAAGTAATAAGACACTATACCAGCGATGATCTCACAACAAACAGAGTGATTAATTATCACCCTGTTTCGTATTTTTAAACGATGATCTGTGCAATATGCCTGAGCATTAGTGTCTCGACTTAATATATGAATAATACATAACAGGTATGACCAGTAAGGTTAGGATAGTTGATACCAATATTCCTGAGATCAAAGATACAGCAAGGCCATTAAAGATAGGATCATCTAAAATAAAGAAAGCACCCATCATTGCAGCAACGGCGGTTAAGACAATAGGCTTGGTTCTTACGGCAGTAGCAAGAATAACCGACTCACGTGCCCCCTTACCTTCTGCAATAGACTTGTTGATAAAATCTACCAGTAGAATTGAGTTTCGAACAATAATGCCGGCGAGTGCGATCATACCTATCATGGATGTCGCTGTATATTGTGCTCCTGCTAAAGCATGACCTGGCATAACGCCAATTATAGTCAATGGAATAGGTATCATGATGATAACCGGGACTATGTATGACTTAAACTGAGCTACAACCAGAAGATAAATCATGATGAGTCCTATCGAATAGGCAAGACCCATATCTCTAAATGTTTCGTAAGTGATTTGCCATTCGCCATCCCATTTAATACTGTACTCGTATGAATGTTGTGGTTGTTCAATATAGTGTTGTTTGACTTTTCCGCTGGAAAACTCAAAGTTACTCACTTTATCAATAATCGTGAACAGTCCATAAAGCGGGCTATCTGTTCCACCAGCTACGTCTCCAGTGACAAATACAACGGGCATTAAGTCTTTATGATAAATGGTTTGTTCCCATGGTTTTTCCGATATATGTACTAGCTCGGATAGAGGTACTTGTGCTCCGTTCTGGCTGGTTACTGGTATCTGAAGAATTGTATCTAAGTCGCCTTTCATTTCGGGAGATAGCTCGATTCGAACCGGTACAGGGTACTTTGTGTTAGGGTCATGCAGGTATGTTGCATCAAGTCCCTTGAGAGCGGCCTTAACCGTTTTACTGATGGCTGCTTGAGATACTCCAAGAAGAGCTGCTCTTTGGCGGTCAACAACAAGAACCTTTCTCAGACTGTCTGACTCTACTGTTGTATCTGTATCAACGACATTTTCTGTTTGGTTGAAAATAGGCAGTAACTCGAGGGCTATTTTTTGCTGTGTTGCATAGTCCGGCCCATATATTTCAGCTACCAGTGGTGACATAACCGGTGGCCCTGGCGGTATTTCTACAACTTTGACGGAAGCCTTGTATTTTTCGCCCAGCTTGACCAAGCTTGGGCGAACCGCTAATGCTATTTCATGACTTTTACGGTCACGATCGTGTTTGCCCACAAGGTTAACCTGCAAATCTCCCATATGGGTTGCCTGGCGTAAATAATACTGGCGGACAAGTCCGTTGAAGTTAATAGGTGATGAGGTGCCGGCATACTGCTCAATATCATGAACTTCTGGAACCTGAGCCAGGTAATTGGTGATTTCCTGCATTAATGCGCTGGTTTTTTCAACAGGCGAACCTTCGGGCATATCAACCATTACCTGAAATTCTGATTTGTTGTCAAAAGGAAGCATCTTTAATATTACGACCTGGAAGACGGCAAGAGAACTTGACAGAATAACAAGCGCAAACATTCCACCAAATAATGCGTAGCGCGCAACTTTGTGTGTACCGAGAAAAGGGCTCATTATTTTTGTGAAAAAACGCATTAATACCGGGCTTGATTCTTCTTCAGAATGCTCGGCATGGTCTATTTTATTGTTGAGAACCTTATAGCTAAACCATGGTGTAACTACGAGAGCAATGGCCAGAGAAAGTAACATGCCGATGGATGCATTGATTGGGATAGGACTCATGTAAGGTCCCATTAATCCGCTTACAAATGCCATAGGAAGTAATGCTGCAATGACTGTGAATGTCGCTAAAATAGTAGGTCCGCCGACCTCATCAACTGCGGGTGGAATGCATTCTAGTAATGACTTTCCTGTCATCATACGATGTCGGTGAATATTTTCGACCACCACAACGGCATCGTCTACCAAAATACCAATTGAGAAAATAAGAGCAAAAAGTGAAACTCTATTTAATGTAAAACCCCATGCCCATGACGCAAAGAGGGTAACAGCAAGGGTCAGTATAACAGCTGCTCCAACAACAACAGCCTCTCTCCAGCCTAGAGCAAAAATCACAAGTAAAACAACAGATGCTGTGGCAAAAAACAACTTTTGAATCAGCTTTTGTGCCTTACTGTCAGCCGTTTCACCATAATTTCGAGTGATTTCAATATTTACATCACTGGGAATATATGTGCCATGCATGCTGTCTAAAGCATCAATAACCCGGTTTGTGATATCTACAGCATTGGTTCCGGGTTTTTTGGCGATCGCTATGCTTACCGCAGGTTGGTTAACGGGTACCGCATCTGAGCTCCATGCGGGACCAGCGGTAATTGAAACATAATTCTTAGGTTCAGCCGGGCCATGCTCAATTGTCGCAATATCTTCAAGGTATACTGGTTTTTGGCCGATCATTGCAACGATAAGATTTTTGATTTCACCGGGGTGAGCCAGAAGTTCACCTGTCTGTATTGGTGTTTCGGTATTATTCTGAATGAGGCTTCCAGAGTGAGTCGCAAGGTTACTAAGGATTAGAGCTTGTTCAATTTGCTCTACTCCCAGTTTATAAGCACTCAGTCGTTGCGGGTCGAGAGTGACCCGTACAATATTGTCCGGGCCGCCAACAGTATAAACATCTCGGGTATCCGGGATACGTTTAATTTCTGCTTCAACTGCTTGTGCAATCTGGCGAAGTTCATAGGCACCAACATTCGGGTTCTCGGACCACAAGGTTGCTGCAAGTATGGGGACGTCATCAATTCCCATTGGGCGGATTAATGGCTGTGTGGCTCCCAGTCCTTGAGGCAGCCAGTCAAGGTTAGAGAATACTTCGTTGTATAGGCGAACAATTACATCTCCGCGCTTTTCACCCACTTCAAATTCTACAGTTAACACCACCTGGCCAGGTTGTGAAACGGAGTACACGTGCTTAACACCCTCGATTTTATCGAGTACCTGCTCGGCAGGAAAAGCGATAATGTTTTCAACTTCACGTGCAGTTGTGCCGGGTAAAGCAACAAAAATATTGGCAAAAGTCACATCAATTTGTGGCTCTTCTTCTCTGGGCGTTACAAAAACTGCAAATAAACCGAGTAACATGCCGGCAATTGCGAGCAAAGGTGTGATTTCATTGGCTTGAAATCGTTTTGCTAAACTGCCGGAAAAACCGAAAGAACTCATTGGGACTTCTCTAAGTTTTTGTGTTGATTTAGATGAATACTTGCGGCAATTGCATCTACTGCAATTTTGTCGCCTGGCTCTAAGCCACTAAGAACCTCGATTTCATTGCCGGACTGTTGGCCTGGTCTGATTTGTCTAAGAGTAAGTTTGTCTGATTCATCGATAACATAGGCCGCTCTGAGTTCACTGCGTTGTAACATGGCTGTTTGTGGAATCATCAGCGTTTCTTTTGTGCCGATCACAAAGGCTGTTTTAACCCACATGCCGGGATATAAACCGGTTTCAATGTTTGGTAGGTTTAAGCGTACACGAAAGGTTTTTGACTGAGGGTCAGCGTATGGGAATATAGTGATGGATTCGGCGGCGATACGGGTTTGGTCCTGAGCAAGGATGATCTCTCCATGACCTGATTTACGAACAAGGTTAATCACGGATTGAGGAAGATCTACTTTCACACGTAATTTGTTAAGCGATATACCTGCTATCAGAGCTTGTCCGGGATTAATGGTTTCGCCGAGCTGAACGAAACGTTCTGTTACAATTCCGGAGAAGGGTGCTTTAACCACTGTGTAGTCAAATTTTTCCTGAGCGGCTTTTACTGCTGCTGTTGCTGAAGCAACATTTGCTTTTGCCGTGTCACGCTGGCTTATAGCCTGGTCATAAACAGATTTGGATACAAGCTTGCGACTAAACACATCTTTGATTCGGTCGTATTCTGCCTGCAGTTGCTGAAATGTCGATTGGGATGCAATTAGCTTGGACTGCGCCTGTTCAAGTCCGGCTTTTTGCTCAGTGTCAGTAAAACGTAAAATGACGGAGCCTTCTTCAACATAGTCATCGACATCAACACTGAGGTGAGAAATTCTGCCACCTGTCTGTGCAGATAATGTGGCTTGATTTACGGCTTCAATAACTCCATCCCATACACGCTCCTGCGCGAGGTGTTTGTTTTCAAGCGTAATGGTTTCAAGTGTTGAGGTTTGTGCCCATGATGTCATTGAAAATAAAATAAGAAAAATGAGGCTGAATTTAGACTTCCTTAATACTTTATACATAATGACTCCAAAGGCGTTGGTAACAGTGATATGAAAATTCATATGCCATGCGCTTTAATTTTACTGGCTGCGAATTATATTAGCAAATGCTAAAATAGCAAGGTCTAATATTATGCTTACCCCAATAATTTGTTGTTCTAAAACATGGGTGCATCAATTTACAACTCACTATGTATTGCTAGTAGGTGAGGATAAATAGATGGTTTATATCTGATTATAACGGTATTTAAGTGAAAAGTATGAATAGAGGGATTTTATATGGTTTTAGTTGTTGTACGTATGTCAGCTTTGTTCCAGTTATAAGATACTTCCACTTCATCTGCTTGGCCTAGTTCTAAGGTAACTTTTGCGTCCAATATATGGAGTAAAGTACTTTGAAGCATACTTTGGCGTGTTGTAATAGTATAGTCTTTAACGCTTGCCGTAAGGGCAAGTGTACCGAGAGGGGAATAACTTTTATTGGATGAAAAGGTAATGCGAAGGCGCAATATTCCACCATCATTTTTCTGAAATAAAGATGTAGGCCGAGATAATAAATTAGCTGTTTTTTTATCAGAATTCGGATCAAACCACTGTAAGAACTGATCACTTGCATAAATTCTTATAGGAGTGCTTGTTTCACCGTCATTATTAATGACGCTAACAAATGCTTTAAATTGTCCTGGCTCAAGTTTGAATTCTTGTCGGATTTTGTCGAGTGCAGAATCAAAATCTTTGGGTGGTTCTATTTTAGGCAGTGTGACAGGTGTAGTGAAAATATCTTTAGACACTTGTGTGATATTGTCAGTGGATGCAATAGACTTCTTTATTGTTGCCCAATTGGACTCAAGAGAGTCTATGCTTAATTTTCCATTGGCGGAGGTTATTTTTCCTGAAATAATAAGTCGAGTCGTGAGGTTATCAGACTTACGTGGTGTGATATTAAAGTTATCCATGTTGAGGACTTCAAAGAGGCCCTTTCCACTAGTTGAAGCTGAAAGTTGTAGCCATAACTGCTTGCGTTTAGCCGTTCCTGTTTCAAGCTCAACAGCGATAGAAAAATTACCATCACGAACAGGTATTCCAAATCGGGAACGTGTATCGACTAGTGTAGCAGTCTCAGGGTTTTGGTCTGTGAAAAAATCTAGAGCAAGATCAACTTTGGTAAGGCTAGTTAGAGCAACAACGCTTTCATTTCCTTTTTCCGGCTGAATAGGTAGCCCGGCAGCAAAAACGCTACTCTGGAGAGACAAAAAAACAATAGTGTACGTGGCTATTAGGCACATAGGCTTTATTGTCAATCTGCTATTAAGGTTTTTCATAATAAGGTTAACGGCTGTATTGTCATATTCTTTAAAGATTTATTTGTATGTCCCATTATGTGAAGATGAGCTAACCTAATTCTAGATGTTACTTTTCTTCATAGAGCCTTTTGGCTTTGTATCTTTTAGATGCGATCTCTTTTTTTAATTTTTTTATTGCAGAGTCATAGCTTACAGCGCATTTCTTATAGCCTTCATAATCATCGCCTGTCATCCATCCTCCGGAGGGGCGGGAGCAGTTGGCGTTTCGTTCCGTTGTTAAGAATTTAAGGCGTTTCTGCATCTTCTCATATTCTTGAATAAAGCTATTTCCTGAAGATTCAAGCTCGGTAACTTTACGCTTTCCCCATGCGATTTTGCAGCGAATTTGGTTGTATCTTTTTGTCGGCCAGTCCAGTTGACTTTCGTAACCACTAGACCGGTAGTTTTTACGTGTTTTATTTCTTAAAGCTTCATCTCTCACATTTTTTCGAGAGCGTTCAAGTTTTTTCCATGAGATGGTTCTTTGATGTTCCCATTGGGGAAGGCTTGATTTAAGGGAAAGAAGGTCAGAAACAGGGTCGCGTGAGGTAAAAAAAGAACTTTCGCCACAAAACCAGCGGGTACCTTGTTGTGTAGCAGATATCGGTGTTCCAAGATCGTCGCGTATGGCTACCTCTTCAGGTTCAATTGTGCTGTCAGATC
>JQIA01002054.1_pt1 | contig 10752 bp, 11 predicted proteins | sample 811431 | NCBI WGS metagenome assembly JQIA01 (sample SAMN02998118, study PRJNA258478) | marine sediment metagenome | biome: marine; feature: seafloor; material: sediment; isolation source: oil-polluted sediment collected from 3 locations (0.5 km, 0.7 km and 0.9 km)... | place: USA: Gulf of Mexico ... | reverse complement strand
GACGATTATATGCAGCAAAAGGAACTACTTTAGAAACTATAGTTATGGATAAAAACTATTTGGAATGACTATATATGAGAAATCTTTTACTTTTGAGTATTTATCAAATTTAATTACAACGGTAAGTGTTTTATCGCTTGATGCCCTTGCACCCGCTTCATTCATACCGAAGATTATAGCTGGTAATCCAGTTGAGCTTTTGGAATATGACGCTGTGGATGATACTTTATCGTATATCCAAGTTTCACCGCCGTCATATCCTCGTGTGACGATATTTGGCGAACCCAGCACCGAAGCGACATCACCCGCCGACATTCCTTTATATATTTCCTTTTGAACAGTTCCAACGGTGAGATTTCCACCTGAACCTTCAACTTCCTTTATATGATGTGATGCGGGTTTCCAACATGCAGAACACAAAACTAATAATAAAACAATTGAGAACTTTTTCATATTTAAATCCTTTAATTTATATGTCATAGTAGGCTATAGGAATTAGGCATAAAATACAAGTGACATTAAAAGAATACAGTGTATCGGAGGTTTCAAAGGCATTGCAAAATGTCGTGGAGAATAATTTTGCGAGCGTGCGGGTGAGGGGTGAAATTTCGGGGCTTAAGGTCGCCGCATCGGGGCATGTATACCTCTCACTTAAGGATGAAAAATCTGTATTAAACATGATATGTTGGCGGGGTGTTGCGTCAAAGTTGAAGTTTAAACTGGAAGATGGATTGGAAGTCATCGCGAATGGTAAAATCACTACATATGCAGGGCGTTCTAATTATCAAATAATCGCAAGCAGTGTTGAGCCTGCTGGTAAGGGTGCATTGTGGGAGTTGTTTGAAAAACGAAAGGAGATGTTGCGGAAGGAGGGTTTATTTGCAACGGAGCGTAAGAAGGCAATACCGTTTTTACCCAGCACTATTGGGGTGGTTACATCGCCAACGGGTGCAGTTATTCGTGATATTTTAAATCGTATTGGCGACCGTTTTCCTCGTAATGTATTGATATATCCCGCGTTGGTGCAGGGTAATGGAGCAGCGGAACAAATCGCGGAAGGGATAAAATTTTTCAATAAATTGCACGATGTAAATTCTGGGGAATCCCCCTCTCCCTCTCAGGGAGAGGGTCGGGGTGAGGGTTCACAATACACTCCTCCCGATGTCATAATAGTAGCACGGGGTGGTGGTTCACTCGAGGATTTATGGGCATTTAACGAGGAAATCGTAGTGCGTGCCGTGGCTAATTCCCGCATTCCCATTATATCCGCAGTGGGTCATGAAACCGATACTATGTTGATAGATTATGCGGCGGATAAACGGGCATCTACGCCCACTGCTGCTGCGGAAATGGCGGTTCCCGTTCGGAAAGATTTACTTGCACATGTGGCGGATATGGAAAATCGTATGGAAAACCGTATTTTCAATACGATAAATCGCAGGAAGGATTATGTTGAGGGGCTGAGTCGGGGATTGCCAAAGCCCGCTAATATCATAGATACTGCGACGATACGGCTTGATGATTGGGCGGATAGATTGGCAAATACGCTACCAGAATTCATCGCAAAAAAAAGGCAGGATTTAAATTTTATACTTTCTCATTTAACGCCGATTGCGATAAATCGGAAAATACAGAATTGCGAGAATAGAGTTGATAATTTATCGTCATTGCTTAAGCAGTTGGATTATAAGAATGTTTTACGGCGTGGGTTTGCTATTTTACGGGATGATAAAAATACGCCGATTACTTCTGCTGAGAATGTGGAGGCGGGGCAGAATATATCCGTTGAGCTTCATGATGGCGAGGTTAAAGCTACTGTAAAACCGAAATAATACGCTTTCCGAAATTTTAGTCATGATTTCTTAATATTTATGTGATACCGTTTTTATTGAAAATAAAAAAATGGGAGTGGTGTTATGAATGATGAAATGAAGTTATTATTTGATGAAATGCGTGATGTATTTCGAGAAACAATGGAATTTCTTGTAAATAAACCAAAAGAATCTCAAGTGGTTTTTACAAATGTGCCTATCAAGACTAAAGAGCCGTATGATTTGGAAGATATAGATGAAATTTGCCCTGTTGATATGGCTGAAGAAATCAGAGCTACATATGAAAAAGTTACCGAAAAGCTATATGAAGGAAACAAATATATAGACTGTAAAAGAGTTCCGATATCAAGAATGTTAAAAAATATGGGGATAATTCTTTCAAAAAAAGCATCTATGGAAAGAGGAGAACTATCAATAGATGATTTGAAAAAAATTTATGAAGAAAATGAAGGCTTTTTATCTGTAAAAGACCAAGAACTTTTGGATACAGTTCTAAAAAATTTAGATTTTTCCCCTAACCGAGAAGAAAGATTAGTCGCTGATATTGAGACATTTCCTATTCCTGTTTCAGAGGAAGGAACAATAAATCCGTTAGAAACCGTTGCTCCACAAAATGTAGAAATGGACTTGAAAGGATTACATGCACTTCAAGATAAAGTTAGGGCTTGCAAACCAATAATACACTAACCCTCAAACCAGCCGTTAGGATTTATCGGTTTAGATTTTTTCCGCAATTCAAAATACAGCTCCTTACGCCGTATCTCCCCTATCGGCTCGCCAGAAAAAATACGCTGTCCAATCGCCACACTAATATCAGAAAGTCCCGCCAAAACACTATGGTAATTTTTATCATGCTTGATAATCACCATCTGCCCATAATCGCGAAATTTCCCCGCAAATAATACCTTTCCATCAAACGGAGCAGTAACGGTCGTATTCTTCCGTGGACGGATTTTTATACCCTTATGTTTACTCGTATAACGCTTTGTAATATCACCCTTTATCGGCATAGTCAGCCTACCTTTTGCGAATTTCCTAACCTTACGGGTGGCGGAATGATGTCGCGGTTTTTTTGTAGGCGTAATACTCGCAAGTTTAGAAAATAACTCATTTGCATCCTTGGATTTTTTCCCGATTTCATCCGCCTCCACCGCCCATTTTTTATAATCCTTATTGACCTGTTTATATAGTTTTTGCCGTTTAACAAGCCCTGCATTTAGCGTCCGTTGCTTTTTCTGCAAATTCGCAAGCTCCTGATTTATCTTGCCTTTCTGCCGTGCAATTTTGGATTTTATGCTTTTTATATCGGCAATTTCCTTTTCAAATTCAACCACTAACGCTTCGCATTGCTCGGTAATACTGGTTAGAATTTCTATTGTAGTGAGGTTTTTCGCATCAGGATTAAGCAACGCCATTTCCTTTGGTATTCGCGTAATTTCTATCATGGCATCGGTTGCCTGATTTAGCTTTTCGGAGATTTCCTTGGCGGATTTGGATTTTTGTTCTGCCTGAAATGAAAGCTGTTCTAGCTCGTTTGACAGGTTGGATATTTCGTTTTGCTTATTACGGATTTCCTTTGTCAGCGTAACCGATTGTTTTTGAACACTTTCCAGCTCTTGCTTCAGATGATTTTTATCACTCTTCAAATCGGCAAATGCCAATACTGGAATGAAAATTGCAACTAAAAAAAGTTTATAGAAGTGCATGTCCATCCATTTCATCTGGTTGATTTATATGCATAATTTTCAGGATGGTCGGGGCGATGTCGGATAATTTGCCCTCGCTCATTTCGGTCGCCTCATCCGATACGAAAACAAACGGCACTTTATTTATAGTATGTGCAGTATGTGGATTATTTTCATCCCCCATCTGCTCGGCATTTCCATGATCTGCCGTGATAAGCATAGTATATCCCGCATCCTTCGCCGTCGCGATAACCTGCCCTAAACACTCATCAACGGTTTCTATCGCCTTGATAACCGCGGGCATATTACCCGTATGACCCACCATATCGGGATTGGCATAATTACATGCGATGAAGTCAAATTTCTCACTATTGATGGCGGCTGTGAGTTTTTGAGTAACTTCATCTGCTGACATTTCGGGTTGTAAATCATATGTCGCGACTTTTGGAGATGGAACTAATATCCGCGATTCGCCTATAAATTCATCTTCACGACCGCCGTTGAAGAAAAATGTAACATGAGCGTATTTTTCCGTTTCTGCAATACGGAGTTGGCGGAGTCCCGCATCCGCCACCACCTCACCTAGCGTGTTTTTCGGCGTTTTTTTGGGGAATAAAACTGGTATGTCCAAATCATCCGAATATTTTACCATGCCTAATTTTTCTATGTCGGGTAATTTGGAAAGTATTTGCCGAACCCTATCTGACCTGAAATTCGCCATTAAAAATCCATCATTTGGCTGTATTCCTTTGTAATCCGCAATCACCGTTGGTAGGATAAATTCATCCGTTGTGCCTTGTGTATAACCTTGCTCTACGGCTTCCGTCGCAGTATCCGCACGCTGTCCCTTCGCGTCCACAATCGCATCCAACGCCTTATCCACCCGCTCCCATCGTTTATCCCTATCCATTGCGTAATATCTGCCTGATACTGTAGCTATTTTAGCATTTGGAAAATCGTTTTCAAACTGCTGTAAATATTTCAATGCACTTTTTGGTGGGGTATCCCGTCCATCTAAAAACTCATGTATATGCACCGCAACGCCCGCCTCACTAATAATACGAGCAAGTTCTCCAATATGATTTTGATGCGAATGAACGCCTCCATCGGAGAGTAATCCTGCGATATGACACGACCCACCCGATTGTTTTAGCTTATCTATAAAAGCTAGCAAACGAGGATTTTTCGGCAACTCGCCACCTGCAATCGCTTTATCAATTTTTGGCAAATCCTGCAATGGCACCCTGCCCGCTCCTATATTTATATGCCCAACTTCGGAATTTCCCATCTGTCCAGCGGGTAATCCTACTGCCTCGCCCGATGTTTCCAAAAGCGTATATGGATTGTGCGAAATGAGTTCGTCCCAAACGGGAGTATTGGCTTGTGATATAGCGTTACGGTCGCTTTTTTCCGCCCAACCCCAACCGTCTAGTATGCATAAAATTACTTTTTTCATACCTGCAACTTTAGTTTATACGGAGAAATATCACAACAACAAATCTATAAAGTTATAGACAATATCCGCTTTTCCAAATAGTCCGAAAATTATCACGGCGAATGTAAATATCGCAAAAGGATATAGTCCTGCGAAGACATCATCAAGCATTACGCCCAGTGCGTTATCCATTTTTTTATCGGGAATTGATACGGGATACGGTTTTAATATATCAAAAAAACGAAACAGCACGAATGCTAAGAAATATACGCAAACTTTCGGCTCTACAAATACTGATAGTAATAACCATTGTCCGACTACTTCGTCTACTACGATTTCTTTCGGGTCGTGTTTGCCTGTCGTTTGTATGTATACTTTCGTTGCCCACCAACCGATTGGGAATAATATTATGGTGCATATTGGAAGTGCAAAATCGCCCATATATGTTTGAATTGCCCATGCGAATGGAAGTGCTACTAGAGACCCCATTGTTCCTGACATTATAGGGGAAAATCCCACTCCGAACCATGTCGCGATTATTGTGGCTATTTTATTTTTCATTTTTTCCAATTTTTTATTTTGTCATTCCAGAAGCTATATTTTCTTCAAATATCTTATTTGAATAGAAAATAAGCTATCTGGAATCCATTTCGCCACGTAGCATAACTTCAATATGGATTCCAGATAAGTTATTTTATATACCAAACATAAATGTTTGGATAAAATATACTTTCTGGAATGACAAGTAAATAAATTTCACTCCACCAACACCGCTACTTGAACCTCTATGCCCTCTTCCCGCCCCGTAAATCCAAGTCCTTCCGTCGTAGTAGCTTTTATATTTATGCGTGATGAATCAATTTTCAATATCTCTGCCAATCGTTGAACCATTTCATCCTTATACGATAATATTTTCGGTTTTTCACAAATAATTATCAAATCAATATTGGAAATAGTATAATTTTCCAGTAATTTTTTGTTTGCAAACTCAAGAAACACAGCGGAATCTACATCCTTCCATTTATCATCGCTAGGAGGAAAATATGTCCCGATATCGCCTTCTCCAATCGCACCCAACATTGCATCTACCAACGCATGAATTGCGGTATCTCCATCGGAATGAGCGACGACTCCCCGTGTATGTGGAATCTCCACACCACAAAGCATAATGCTATCTCCTTTACAAAATTTATGCACATCGTATCCACTTCCTATTCTCATATTTCAGAACCTATTTTAGTATTATTCTTCCCTTGTTGACCAACTCTGCGAGCAACACGCTCCCATAACACCAGCATATAATATAGCAACTGCGGGCATTTCCATACTAAAATCAAATAGCGAATGAAAACCCACAAGCACAGTAATTGCAACACCAGTAGCAGGGTATATCACATTTCTTTTACGAATAAAAACCCCACGGCTACAGGTATAAAAAATATATACAAAACAGAATATTAGCAATGAAAACGCAGGTATTCCCAGCTCCAGTATATTTTCCAAATATGTATTATGTGCATGATCTATGCGTTTTAAAACAGCCGATGATATTGAGCTATCCTTATATAATTTAAATATTTCCTCAAACGAATTATATCCCGATCCTACATATGGCATATCGGCAATCGCATTTAGCGTAACTTTATATATGGTTGTTCTACCGCCTATAGATTTTGGTATATCGGAAAATCGTTCTATAGTATCACCACCGCCTACAAAAACGCCCAATATAATAAACGAGAGCGTTGCGAACAAAAGATAATGTTTTTTTCTATTACGAGAAAATGCAATTAGAAAAACCGTCACGCCTAGAATAAAACTTAATAATCCCGCTCGTGAATGGGTTAGTAAAATCGCAAATACGGCTATAATAAACGGAATTAGATATTTATATCCTGATGTGGAAACATTAGTAATAATTGCACTTAATTTTTGTTTTTTCCGTAAATGAGCCGTGCCAGACATTGCCGTTTTAATGAGCATCGCGAGTGTTAAGATAGCACACATTCCAGCGTATGTAGCGTATGAATTCCGATTTATAAATGTTCCCGTGACGGAATCCTGATAATATAATTTCGGAATGCCCGCTATTTGAACATATAGTCCGTATAATGCGTATATAGTGCTTGCGACAATTATCCAGTTGAATAGTTTTTTGATATTTTTTGCATTTCGGCAATATTGTAGGGATAGCCAAAATACGGCACCATATGCAAGTAATCGCATAAGTCCAGTGAGTGTTTTATAAGGTGCGACGCTTATCGTGGAGAAGGCGGATTTATTGAGTGTTTCCGATGTTATTTTCCATAATGGATGTGCGAGTCCTATGTCTAAACATTGTAGGGCAATCCATCCGCAAACGAGTAAATACGATGCAATAATAGGGCTGATTTTCCATCCCGAAACTGTAATCGCTTGATTTTTTATTGTGGTATTATAGCTCCAGCCGAGTAATAATACGCCTGCGAAGAGTGAGAGTATTGACCAGCTTATAGGGCGATTTGCCCCTAAGTGAAGAGGTGCAATACATATTAAAAATATCAATCCGTTAAAAAGCATGCTTTACTACCTATACCATTTTATATATAAGCTCTATTAGAAATAAACGATAAAACATACAACTACAAAAAATAGAAAATGTCAAAAAAACTTCAATCTGTGCGTGGAACGCACGATGCCCTACCACATGAAAATACCGCACGGCGATTCGTCATAGATACCGCACGCACCACAGGGGAACTCTATGGATTTGCGGAATTATCCACGCCTATATTTGAATTCACAGATGTATTTGCCCGCACGCTGGGGGAAACATCGGATGTCGTAAGTAAGGAAATGTATTCATTTATGGATAGAGGCGGGGAAAGCCTGACGCTCCGTCCTGAATTTACCGCAGGAATTATGCGTGCATTTATATCAGGTGGAATGCAGCAAAATCTACCGTTGAAATTTTTCAGTTCAGGAGCATTATTTCGTTATGAACGCCCGCAAAAAGGACGCTTCCGCCAATTTCATCAGATAAATTTTGAATGCCTTGGAGTGGATAGTCCCGTTGCAGATATAGAAACCATCGCGTTGGCAGATCAAATCCTTTCAGAGCTTGGAATTCGGAATAAAATCACATTGGAAATTAACTCGCTGGGATGTCCTGAAAGTCGCACGCATTATCGCGATCGTTTGGTGGAATATTTCACCGCACATAAAGACGCACTATCCGAAGATAGCAAGTTGCGTTTGGAAAAAAACCCCTTGCGTATATTGGATTCCAAAGATGCGGGTGATAAGAAAATCGCAGCAAATGCTCCGAAAATGGAATGCTCATATACTGATGAATCACGAGTATTTTTTGCGGAAGTATTGGCGGGATTAGATGCCGTGGGTATAGAATATACCGTGAATGAAAAGCTCGTTCGTGGATTGGATTATTACTGCCACACGGTGTTTGAATTTACCTCCGATGCGTTGGGTTCGCAAAATGCGGTGCTTGCAGGTGGGCGATATGACGGACTGGCGGAGTTAATGGGTGGAAAGCCTACCCCTGCGATTGGATTTGCAGGTGGAATTGAACGATTATGCGAGCTGGTGGATTATACGGCGGAAATCGTGCGTCCTGTGTCGATTATTCCCTTGGGTGATGCCGCGAAAAAGAAGGCGGTGGAGATTACTATGTTTTTGCGTGGCAAGGGAATTACGGTTGATTTGGGATACGCAGGAAATCTGGGAAAACGACTCAAAAAAGCTAATGCTGGGAACGCTAGTCACGCCGTTATTATCGGTGAAGAGGAGATGCAAAAAGGCGTTGCTATTGTGCGTAATTTGGATAGCGGTGAGCAAACCGAAGTGGCTTGTGATGTAGATGAAATAGGCAAGGCTTTGACGGCGTAAAAAAAAAGCTAGAACGGATACCTAACTCATTATGATGACAAGTTGTAATATTTTTGCAACAATTGGGTTGTATAATTCTCTTTCAATTTTTTATATAGATGGAGAAATAAAATGAGTAACGATGGAAAAAATGTTTTATTACCACTTTTTGTTGGATTTGGGGTTATATCATTGCCGATTTTAGGTGCTATTACTAATGCAATTGGATTAACAAATTTTGGTTCTCATGGACACGAGCAAGAACAAGAACAGAAAGAAGCTAATGGAGCTGAGAAACTTGACCTTACGCCAGCTAAAGACGGAGATATTATTGTAAATGCTTCTGATTTGCCAGAAGCTGGACATGCTGGAGTGAAGGATGCTCAAGTCGCTACTGCAAATGCTTCAAAAGCAACTGCACATAATTAGAGAAAATCACTTGATGAATTTGATGGAGGAGTAATTATTATTCCTCCTCAAATTATTTAAATTGCTCTATTAAATGAAATTGCTATATTATCCCGCATAATATTTATACGAGTTATACGAGATACAAATGCTAAATTTCCAAGATCTAATCTTCAAACTGCAAAAATACTGGGCAGAACAAGGATGCGTTATCATGCAGCCATATGATATGTTCGTCGGGGCTGGAACTTTCCATCCCGCAACTATCCTAAAAGCATTGGGTGATAAACCTTGGAAAGCCGCATATGTCCAACCATCCCGTCGTCCGAAAGATGGACGATACGGGGAAAATCCAAACCGTCTACAGCACTACTACCAATTTCAAGTAGTGCTTAAACCCTCACCTGAAAACATCCAGAAACTATATCTCGATAGCCTCAAAGAAATCGGCATTGATTACCATAAACACGATATTCGGTTTGTAGAAGACGACTGGGAAAGCCCGACCCTTGGAGCATGGGGACTAGGCTGGGAAGTATGGTGTGACGGCATGGAAGTCACGCAATTTACATATTTCCAACAGGTCGGTGGTATAGAATGCAAACCAGTAACTGGTGAATTAACCTACGGATTGGAACGCCTCGCAATGTATATTCAGGGCAAGGAAAGCGTCTACGATCTACAATGGAATGATGAAGTTAAATACGGTGAGATATTCCTAGAGAATGAAAAACAACAATCGGCGTATACTTTGGAATACGCAAATACCGACATATTATTCCGTCAATTTGAGGACGCACAACAACAATGCAAAGAGTTAATTCGCAGGAATTTACCGCTTCCCGCGTATGATCAATGTATACAAGCAAGTCATATCTTTAACTTGCTCGATAGCCGAAGTGTTATAGGTGTAACCGAACGGGCGACATATATCGGGAAGGTGCGTGAGCTTGCTAAAAGTTGTTGTGAAAGCTGGTTGGAGATAGATAAAAATATATGAAAAAACTAATTATAATATTATTCCTGTTCGCAGTGCCTGCATTTGCAGGTAATAAGCATTCAATTGCTGCCGTGGTAAACGGTGCCGCGATTTCAAATTACGATGTGGATTCTAGGTTGGATTTCATTATAAAAACCAGTCAATTACCACATTCCGCACGAGCAAAACTCCGTCCGCAAATTTTACAAAATCTCATAAATGAAGAGATACAAAAACAAGAAGCGGAACGGTTAAACATCGAACTATTGGAAGAGGAATTTCAATTCGGACTTGATGCAGTGGCGAAAAATAACGGGATTAAACGCACCGAGCTGAAAACTTTTTTCAAAAATCAGGGTATTTCAGGTGAAGAATTCCTGAAAAAAATCCGTGCGGAAATACTATGGGGAAAAATTGTGGAACGCCGTATTCGTCCTAAAGTCTACGTCTCAAATCAGGAAGTAGAAGACGAAATCGTTAGCGTCACAGGCAAACCACAATTTCTAGTTTCCAAAATAATCATACCTATAGAAGAAGGTCGTGAGGAAT
>JQIA01002067.1_pt1 | contig 10756 bp, 9 predicted proteins | sample 811431 | NCBI WGS metagenome assembly JQIA01 (sample SAMN02998118, study PRJNA258478) | marine sediment metagenome | biome: marine; feature: seafloor; material: sediment; isolation source: oil-polluted sediment collected from 3 locations (0.5 km, 0.7 km and 0.9 km)... | place: USA: Gulf of Mexico ... | reverse complement strand
AATACCCCCTTTTTGTTTGTCAAGGTGAGTCCAAAGTCTTGTTAAACGCGGCAATAAATATTGACATTGTGCTAGTTCTACTTGTGTTTTTGCAGAACTTGTTTGTGCTCTTTGTGCAAAAATATCTAAGATTAAATTGGTTCTGTCTAGGATTTTACAATCTAAAACTTTCTCAATATTACGTATTTGAGCTGGCGATAATTCGTCATCAAAAATAGCAGTACCAATATGATTAGCTTCAATATAATCTCTAACCTCCTCTAACTTACCAGCACCTAAGAAAGTTTTAGGGTTCGGTTTCTCCATTTTCTGGACAAAGCGTTTTACGGCAACACCTCCTGCAGTTAATGTTAAAAACTCTAACTCATCTAAATATTCTTCAGATTTAGCTTCGTCTTGCTGTTGCGTTACTACACCTATTAAAATAGCTTTTTCTGAAATGGCTTCTTTTTGATCTATCATACACTGCAAAAGTACGAACAAATCTTGTTTTATAAACAGAAAAAACCTCAATAGAAATTGAGGTTCTAACTAATTAATTCAAATCTTTACGTTTTTTCTTATACTTTTTCTTTTTAATAGTTAATTTTTATTTCAAATTTTAATCACCGTAAAATTAGTTCAAGGAAAATCAATTTAAAATATTTTAATGTTAATAAAACATATACTTTATGTTATGAAATGCCGAATGATTTTTACCTATTTTTACCATTAAAATAATATTTATGTTTTCATCAAAACAAGAAAAAGGCATTACAACTGTAGCATTTTATAACGTAGAGAACTTATTTGATACGGTTGACAATCCTAAAACTAATGATGATGAATTTACACCAAAAGGAAAAAAAAGGTGGACCAATAGACGTTACAAAATAAAAGTTCATAAGCTTGGCTCTGTAATTTCAAAATTAGGTATGAAGAAGTCAAAATTTCCACCCGCAATTGTTGGTTTGGTAGAAGTTGAAAATGCGAAAGTTGTAAAAGATTTAGCAAATTCTTCTTATTTAAGAAATCATCATTATGATTTTGTGCATCATGATTCTCCTGATGAACGCGGAATCGATGTTGCTCTTTTATATAATAAAGTTGCTTTTGAGTTTTTAAGTTCTAAAACCTATCCTGTTTATTTAGAAAACGAAAGAGGTGAAAGAAGTTATACTAGAGATATCTTAAAAGTCAGCGGAAATCTTCATGGAGAATTGGTACATGTATTAGTTAATCATTGGTCTTCTAGAAGAGAAGGCACCGAAGAAACTGAACCTAAAAGAATTATAGCAGCAGAAACTTTAAGAGGAATTATAGAAATTATTAAGGAACAAGAAATGGATCCTAAAATCATTATTATGGGAGATTTTAATGATGATCCGACGAGTAAAAGTGTAAAAAAATATGTTGTGAAAGATGATTTTTACAATCCAATGGAAAAATTATTAGACAGAGAAAAAACTGGCTCTTTATCGTTTCAAAGAAAATGGAATTTATTTGATCAAATTATATTCAGCAACAACTTTCTAGAAAAAAACAAGGATACACTTTACTTTAAACAAGCAGAAGTCTTTAATAAAGAATGGTTACGAATTCTTAAAGGAAAACTGAAAGGAAATCCGTTTAGAACCTATATCAGTAAATGGTATCAAGGTGGATTTTCTGATCATTTTCCTGTATATGCTTTCCTAAAAAAAGAAGATTAATCCTTTCCTTGATTTTTAAAAGCATTCCTTAATTTCTCGTCATTTAAAATATACTTTTTGTATTTTCCATCTCTATATCTGTAATAAATAAAGAATGGCATAAATAAGAATGAAAAGTAAAACACGGCTAAACCCATTACAATTTGTGCTTTTTCATGTTCTGTATTTACTAAGTAAAGACCGGTTACAATCCAAACTAAAAAGATAACAAACATTATTTTTAACGCTAATTTCATGTTGCAAAATTACAAAAGTTATATCTTTAATTTCTATTAACAATTAGATAAAACTTCTAAAATGAAATCAATTTCATTATTTTTGATGTATTTATTACTCAGTTCTTGCTCTCAACCTAAAAAAAAATTCAACATGAACACAAAAATTGTTATTGCGCACAGAGGTGCTTCTGGTTATTTACCTGAACATACTTTAGAAGCAAAAGCGATGGCACATGCTATGAATGCTGATTTTATTGAACAAGATTTGGTTTTAAGTAAAGATGATATTCCTATTGTAATTCATGATATTTATTTGGATGATGTAACTAATGTTGCCAAAATATTTCCCGAAAGGAAAAGAAAAGACAATCGTTATTATGTAATTGATTTTACATTTGATGAGCTAAAAACACTACAAGTTACAGAACGTTTTAATCCAGAAACAGGAGTACAATTCTATCCAAATCGATTCCCAAAAGGAAAAGGAAATTTTAAACTTCACTCTTTTAAAGAAGAGATTGAATTGATTCAAGGTTTAAATACATCAACAGGAAAAAATATTGGTATTTGCCCTGAAATTAAAGAACCTAGATTTCATCAACAAGAAGGAAAAAATTTAACAGAAATTGTTTTAAAAACCCTGTCTGAATATGGCTATAAAAGCAAAAAAGACAACTGCCTTTTACAATGTTTTGATGCTACAGAATTAGAAAAAATCAGAAAAGAACTAAAGTCAAATTTATTTTTAATTCAATTGATAGAATTCCCGGAAGAAGCAAAACAATTAGCACATTTTGCAAGTTATGCAGACGGAATTGGCCCTTGGTACAAACAAATTTTATCAAAAAAAATTGAGAACAAATTTACTTTTACAACCTTGGTTTCAGATGCTCATAAACTAAGATTAAAAGTGTATCCTTATACTTTTAGAGCAGATGCTTTAGACGAATTTTCTACTTTTAATAACATGATGCAAACCTTGTTAATTGATGCAAATGTAGATGGAGCTTTTACAGATTTTACTGATAAAGTATTATCTTTCTTAGAGCATAAAAAATAAAGATGAAGTTTTTAATTCTTTCTTTGGCAATCGCTTTATTCTCTATTTTATTTATTCTTTCCTACATTTACAACTGGGAGTTTTCAAAAAAGCATTGGCAAGAAAACAAACCTTACCATAAATATGATAAAATTTACGGAATTACACTGGGAATTGTGTTATTCGGTGTAGCTATTTTTATCTTTGTAAAATCATTGTAATATTTCAATAATAGCATTTATGACATTCCTAACTTATTCGATAAAACATTATAACAATACCTTAAGTCTTTATAATTCTAAAGAAAAAATATACAGTTCTAAATGGTTTATGGATTTTGGTAAATTTGGTTCTGAAGTATTTAATTCGGATGAAAAAATCATTAATTCTATTGACAAGAAGTTTAAATTCTGGAAATGGAAAATGGTCTATACTATTAAAAATAATGCCAAAGATGTATCTGAATTCATTTCTCAAAACAGCAGAAAAACAATCTTTTCTGTTGATATAAATGAAAACACATATCAATTAAAAATTCATTTTAAAAAGAAAAAATCAATTTACAAAAACGACCATAAAATAGCCGAGTTTGATGAATCCTTTTCAAACAAAGGATTTGAAGACTTTATAAAAGTTCAACTTTTAGATCAAAAAGATTTAGAAATCTGTTTTTTGTTATATTCTTGTTTAAAAATTGGAGAAACAGAACAAGATTATAAAACAATTATTACAAGTCAAAAACAATTAGAACCTAACGAAGAACCCTGGTCTTAATTTATCTTTTTTATAACCCTAACATTTGCGGTAAAAACTGAAGAAAAACTAATATAGAAATAATTAATAATGAAATGATTAAAGGTCTTGAAACGGGTTTCTTTATGTATTGAAGTTCTTTTCCTAGCGTTTTATTCCAGAAAAATTCAGTTAAAACGGCATAACCAATAATATTAAAAATAAGAGTCGTAAAATACGTTTTAGGAAAATAATTTAAAACGAAAACTGATAGAACAGTGTAAGCAATTGCAAAAAAAAGAACTTGTAATCTTGCAACAGGTTTGTTTACAGCTTTTAAATTAGACATTAATAATACAGCTCCAAAAATAGGACTAAAGAAAAAAGTAAATCCCAATATCGCCATTTTAGAATATAAAACTGGCTGTTCAAATTCTTCAAAAGAACTTTCGGTATTTTCATCAACATTCTTAGGAATACTATTTTCTTGCGATTCTTCTTCTAGAGCCGTTTTCTCTAAAATAATTTCATCCTTTTCGATTAAACTTCTATTCTCAAGCTCCCAAATTACTGCCTGTATTGCTTCGTCTGTATATTTACTTTTTTCTTGAATAATTGTATCTAATTCTTCATTAGATTTTTTACTCATGGTATTGGTAAAATGGTTTGTTCTCATTTTTATACTTTTATGCAGTAACTTCAATCAATTTTTTTCTATAAACAGTCAATAATTTAGATTTAGAAATAAAACCAATATATTTCTCCTCTTTAACAACTGGTAAATTCCAAGCACCGCTTTCTTTAAACTTTTTCATAACGTCTGTCATTTTATCCTTCCCTATAATAATTACTTCAGGCGGATTTTGCATTACATCTCTTGCAAAAACAGATTTATATAAACTTCGATCAAACATTATAGGTCTTAAGTCATCTAATAAAATTATACCAGTAAGTTTCTCATCTTCTTTACGAATTACAGGAAAAATGTTTCTATTAGATTTTACAACGGCTTGTTTAATCATATTTTCTAAATTCATATCTGAATAAACGGATACAAAATTATCTTCTATAACGGTATCAATATCCATTAAAGTCAACACAGCATGATCTTTATTATGTGTTATTAACTCTCCTTTTCTTCCCAATTGCATCGCATAAACAGAATATGGATGCACGTATTTAGCAATAGAATAAGAAATTGCGGAAGTTAACATTAACGGAATAAAAAGCTCATAACCACCTGTAAGTTCTGCAATTAAAAAGATTGCTGTTAATGGGGCGTGTAAAACTCCTGCCATTAAACCAGCCATTCCTACCAATGTAAAATTACTTTCAGAAACATGAGTTAACCCAGTTGTATTGATTATTTTGGCAACACAATTCCCCATAACACTTCCCATAAAAAGAGTTGGTGCAAAAATACCACCAACACCTCCTGCCCCAAAAGTAAAAGCACTTGCAATAATTTTAAAGATAACTAAGCCAAATAATAAAAGAATAACAACCCATACATTTGTTAAATCTAAATGCATAAAATTGTTTTCTAATGCTTTTATATGGTTTCCTGCAAGAAGGTTATTAATTACTTCAAAACCCTCACCATACAAAGGCGGAATGAAATAAACGAGAATACCTAAACCAATTCCACCAACTAAAAGGCGTTTTACTGGAGAAGCCATTTTATCAAAAATCTTCTGAATTCTTTCATACGTTTCTGTAAAATAGATTGAAACTCCACCACCAATAACTCCTAGAATTATAAAGAAAGGAATATCTGCTATAACAAAAGCATCTTCAATTTTAAATGGCAGTAAAACATCAGAACCAAAAAAGAGTCGAGAGGTAATAATTGCTGATAAAGAGGCTAAAAGTAAAGGTAACATTGAAGCAATTGTTAAGTCTAAACTAAAAACTTCAATTGCAAAAATAATAGCTGCAATTGGTGCTTTAAATATGGACGAAAGTGCGCCAGCAGCAGCACAACCAATTAATAAATTTCTTGAAGTTTGATTTAAATGAAACCACCTAGCAACATTAGAACTAATTGCTGCACCGGTTGCAACCGTAGGTCCCTCAAGCCCTACAGAACCACCAAAACCAACTGTTATAGGAGCTGTTAAAATAGAACCTATCATTTGGTAACGTTTCATAATTCCTTTTCTTTTTGAAATTGCAAAAAGAGTGGAAGGAATACCGTGACTCACTTTATTTCTAATAATATATTTAATAACAAAATAAACAATTGCTAAACCAATAATTGGAAATAAAAAGTAAAAAGCGTGATGGTATTTTCTGACTAAATTCCCTTCTAAAAGATGTTGGAAAAAGTGTGTTAAATTTTTTAGAATTACGGCTCCAAAACCTGCCAGAAACCCAACTAAAATACTTAATATATATATAAATTGTCTTTCAGAAATATGTTTATATCTCCAAATTAATATTCTTCTGAATATGCTTTTTGTTGTTGGCATTATTTTAAAAATCCGTTAACTCTAATTTCTTTATGAATTGCAATAATATTCTCTGGAATCTCTGTATTTATAAGCCAATTTATATCTAAACCATTTTTAGTAGCTTCTTTCATTAGATATGTGTTTTCTACAATCAGTTTGCCAAAAGTCTTTAAATTTTCTTCGAATTCCATCAGAAAATCGGTATCTAATTTATTAATAATTAGTAAAATTTTAAAAGCTCTGGCAATCACCGCAACACAGAATTTTCTTCTTTTTGCTGGTGGCCTGCTATTTAGAATAAAGTTTTTGTTAATTTTTAAAACCTCATTTATCATTATTAAATTTAAGTGAGCTTCACCATATTTATCTTTAGTAATACTAACATGCTCACTTATTAAACCACTTAATTCTCTTACATCCCAATTTAAATACCCAATAGAATAATGCCCTTTTTCTGCATTTCTTCTTATTTGATAAACTAAGTTATCTTTTAGTTTTTCTCTTTGCTCTTCTACTGTATTTGTATTTACTAATTCAAAGAATAATCTACTTTCTAAAACAACGTCTTTTTTAAGCAAACGTAAAATTAATTTATCTTTTTCTTTTGATGGTAAATAACTTAATGCCTCTTTAAATTCTTTTGGATATGACATATTATATTTTAGAATTTAAAAATCTTGTGATTACAAGATTTTATATTTTTATTGTACATAAGTGATTCTCATTTTTACTAATATTTGAATTAAATACCAGCCATAAAGATTTTAACTTTATTAATAGTTTTTAATTTACAAAATCAAAAAATAAATGTTTTAAATTTCTTTCTGTATGGTTAGATTGAAACATTTTATGCTGTTCTGAATACAAATTATTAAAAAATATAATTTCTGATTTATCTTTTTGAGATTCTATTTTATTATTAATTTTAGTAATAACATCTTTAGCAGAACCATTTACAATATAACCTAACATACAACCATTTTTGTTTTTAAAATGTCCTGTTAAAAATCGATTGATACCTTCTGTTATATATTCTTTTTGTTGTGATGATGCGTTTACCTTACTTCCAATGGTTTTTTTCCATTGTGATGCTGATATATTTTTTGCTTCAATATTATAGTCTAATCTTTCATTCATCCAAATATTATGAAATCTGATATCTATTGGATTTGCTTTTTTTGGAGATTTTAAGCCGTTATCAATTTCATAATCCTCAAGTTCTTCTTCTTTAGTTATTGTAAAGTGATATTTTTTTGCAAATTCACATTCTTTCATTAGGCTGACTATATGTGATGAAAATGTTTTCTCTTCCCAATCTTTAGAATATTTTTTTAGAGATAAACAAGTGTAATAAGATTTTACCAAAATTTCGAAATATTTAATTTCAAAACTTGAATTTATCTTACTAATGAGATTTAAACTTTTAGCCATTACCATTCATAATTTCAATTAGTAAAGTCTTACTATCTTGCATAGCATTAGTTTCGCTCCAAAAACGTCTTTGATTTGGTTTTATAATGTACACATCATCTCCATCATAATAGTTTAAGTTTTTTCTAAAATATAAATTTTGAGCTTCTTCTTTCCATAGTTTTTTATCTAAACTTTTAAGAATTTTAGTGATATCTTCATTAGATAAAATTGTCTTCTTTTGCTCATTTCCAAAAGACAATTTCACTAAATACAAAGGACAATTTTCCTTAATTTTATAATGCGTTGCTGATACTTTTAAATTGACATCATCTAACCAATCATTTAAATTTTTAGTTATTCTATTTGTAAAATGGTTAATTTCTAAAACTGGTTTTACTGCATCTGATTTTTTTTGATTTTCAAATAAATCTAAACTATAGTTTAATGTATCATTAATTACGATTTGTTCGTCTTCAGATAATTTTAAAATATCATTATAAATAATTTGGTCAATTTCTTTTTCTAAACGAGAAATATCTTGATTAACTTCATTTGATTTTTTTATGGAAATGATTTCGTCAACTTTTAATGAGATTTTATTTGAATCAAGGTTTTCTATTAAATATGGTACAGAAAGTAATTCTTTAAATGAAGCTCTTTCTCTTTCAATTCCCCAGGAAGATGCAATTAAAAATAAATAATATTTCGTTATTTTAGAGTTAATTAAAGCAGTTAATGATTTTTTTAAATTTATGTCTGAATTACCATTAATAACATATGCAGAACTCAAGCAAAAAGCTTCTTCTTGAAAATAGGATGCACAGATTTCTTTATTTTCTTGCGCCTGTTTAATTATTATAAATGGAGGTTTAAAATACTTTTTATCGATACTTCTAAATTTTTTTGAGTTTTCAAAAATTGCTTTTTTAGAAAAAAACCTTGATATCTTTTGAGTTATAATAGTTTTTTTAGGAGTAAAGTTTAAGTTTTTAGAATCTGCATTTAAACCAGTTGCTTTAATCCATTTATTTTTATTTGATTTAAAATGTTCTTCTAAAGAACTATACTTTGAATTAATCTTTTCTATTAATTCAAAATCAGAATAACTACCCCACATTGCAATTTTCCAAATTTTAGAATCTTTCTTTTGGCATTCTATTCTTGGTAGTTGCTTTTCATCAGAAGAATCTATAACTATACCCTCTAAAAATGAATTTTTTATAAAAGTTTTTGGAGCATAATAAGTAATTGTTTCTTTTAATTTTTCTGGTTGTTCCTTTTTATAAAAAACTATAGATACTGGCGTTTTTGCAGAACCAAAAAGTTGTCCTCCAAATTCTTTAGGAATATCTCTTAAAATAGAAAAATTATAAATTTTTTCTACGTAGTTATCATTAAATAACCATTCTCTAAAATTTTGATAAGTTCCACCAGTATTTGTTAAAACCTTTGTGTTAAAAATTAAAGCAATTTCTCCTTGTGGAGCTAAAAGAGTTGTTTTGTGCATAAACGGTAAAACCATTTCTTTAGCGAAATTGTGCTTATCACAATATTCTTTTATAGTAGGTAATAAATTTTTTGTCCCAAATGGAGGATTTCCCACAATCAATTGAAAGTCTTTTAGTTCTTCAATTTTAAAATCAGAAATTGTATCTTTTATAAAAAGATTATTTCCTTGAGTAGTTTGATCTTTATTGTTGGGATCATTAATTAAATAAGGGAATTGTACTTTTTTATTCCACCAACCTGTTTTTGGATTAAGATTATCTAACAAAGCCAAATACAAACTAAATGCAGCTACTTTTACAGATTTTGGGTCTATTTCAATCCCAAAAACATTATTCTTTAAAATTTTAACTAAAATATCGAAATCAGTAAGTTTTTCTATGTTATGATGTTTTTCATAACGTTTTACTAATCTTTTAAAAGTTTGCACCAAAAAAATTCCTGAGCCACAACTTGGATCAAGTGTTTTAATATTATAATCTTTTTTATCTGTAGGTAACTTTTCATTCAATATTAAATCTACTAAAGATGGTGGTGTGTAAAAAGTCCCGGTGTCTTTTTTATCTAATTCTGATAAAAAGTTCTCATAAATCTCACTTAATAATTCAATTCTAATAATTTTAAAATCAAACAAACGCCAACCCTCAAAAAGAGCAGTCTGATTGCTATCTACATAACCGTTCTTAAAACATTTTTCAATTAACTTTAAATGATTTGAGGTTACAATCTCTTTTTCTCTATCAATAATTGTAAATAAACTACCATTAAAATCATCTGCTAATCTTTCGAATAATTTATATGTTGCTTCTGGGTCTTTAAGGACATCAAAATAAGTAATTGCTTTTTTAGAAAAAGAATTATAAAATTCTTTTGTGGTAGCCCCTTTATCTTCTAAATACAATAAAAACAAAGATCGCATTATCAATTTATGAATAATATCTTTATCTTTTAAACCTTCTTTTTCTAATTCTTCAGCAACATTTATTAAACTTTTTACAAGAAATTTATCTACTCTTGTTTGAAGGTTTAATTTATTTCTGATTTCCTCTGCTTCAATTGCAGACCATACAAAACCTGTATCAATAGCAATTCTTGAAAAAAGCGTATTTAATGTTTTTAATTTTTCTTTATCAGTTTGTTTACAAGAAAAAAGTTCAAGTTTTTGAAGTTCTTTTTTGAAATTAACATTTAAATCATTCTTATCATATCCAAAAGGCTTTTTTGAACAATTATAAATCCTAATTTCTGTTTTTGTATACACATATAAAAACAAAACTTTTTGAAAATTCCAACAATCATGTTGTATTTTAACTATTACTTTTAAAGTTTCTTCATCAAAAGAATTTACTTCCTTTAAAAATAAAGCTGGTTGGTTTTCATTACCATAAACATTAACTAAACCATAATCTTTACTATCAAAAATATCAATATCAAAAACCTCACTTCTTTGAGCAAAGTCAATAATATCTAAATCATCAATAATTGGATTCTTCATTTTTTAATTAAATACTTAAGGGTAAGGTTTTTAAATATACTTTTTTGATTCCTTAAAATTACGAAAAAGTAAACAAAAAAACGACTTATTAAAAGAGATTTCAAAAAAACCTCACAGGTTAAATAACCTGTGAGGTCCAAATATTTAGAAAATAAATTTTATTCTTCAATATTTAATTTCAAACTCAATTCTTTTAATTGATCATCATC
>JQIA01002066.1_pt1 | contig 10757 bp, 9 predicted proteins | sample 811431 | NCBI WGS metagenome assembly JQIA01 (sample SAMN02998118, study PRJNA258478) | marine sediment metagenome | biome: marine; feature: seafloor; material: sediment; isolation source: oil-polluted sediment collected from 3 locations (0.5 km, 0.7 km and 0.9 km)... | place: USA: Gulf of Mexico ... | reverse complement strand
GGTCACCCAGCTGGAACACAATATCATTATCATATAGAGCCTTCTTTTTTAACAGATAGTTTTGGGAAAGATGCATTTTTGGGTTTACTTTCTGATGGGTTTCCTGTTTATGGTCCTCAAGAAAATGGTAGCACAATTACAAATGCAGATTTAGATGATTATCATGGCCATACTTCTGCAACTGTAGATTTCCCTGACGGAATTTATCACTATCACATTACAAATGAAGATCCTTATTTAAATGGTAATGGATTCTTTGGTACAGCAGGTTCAATAACTAGATAGTCATTTTGAGATTCTTTAAAATAAACATACTTGTTCTCTTACTTTTCTTTTCTTGTAATGCTATTATTCAAGAAAATGAAAACAATATTTCTGTTGATGAAATTAGTATTCCATCAATTGAAATTGACAAAAGTAAAGTTGATCTTAAATTGAATAACGGTATTTTATATTTTAGAAATACACCATATTCTGGTATTGTAAATGAGTTTTATGTTGATGGGAATATTAAATCAAAATCAGAATATTATCAAGGAAAAAGACAAGGGTTTTTTAAAGGTTGGTATAAAGATGGAATGCAATGGTTTAAACGTTCTTATGTTAAAGGGTTAAAATCTGGTACACATAAAGGATGGCATAAAAATGGAAAGCAAATGTTTGAATATCATTTTAATGATAAAGGTGTTTATCATGGAAGCGTAAAAGATTGGCACTTTAATGGCATTCTTGCAAAGCATTTTAATTTTGTTTTAGGTAAGGAATCGGGAAGTCAAAAAATGTGGGATTTAAAAGGAAAAATAAGAGCTAATTTTTTTACTGTAAATGCAGAAAGGCATGGTTTAATTGGGTTGAAAAAATGTGTAAGTGTATTACATTAAGAATTTAAATATTATGAAATATAAATTAGTTTTTTTAATATGTATTGTTTTTTGTTCTTGTAAAAAAGAAACAACTGTTGATAAATCTAAAACGCTTCCTTTTTACAATTCAGAAGAATTTACGCCAGAATGGATTGCGGAAACAGATGTTAATTACAATAAAATTCACAAAGTTGCTCCTTTTGAATTTATAAATCAAAATGGAAAAAAAATAACGAATAAAGATTTTGAAGGAAAAATATATATAGCAGATTTTTTCTTTACAACATGCCCTAGTATTTGTCCAATTTTAGCTAAAAACATGAGTTCAATTCAAGAAACTTATAAAGAAGATACAGATATTATGTTGTTATCTCATTCTGTAATGCCTTGGGTAGATTCTGTTGAAAAAATTAAGGAATATGCAATAGAGAAAAACGCAATTGATAACAAATGGCATTTAGTAACTGGTAAAAGAGAAGCTATTTATAAGATTGCAAGAGCATCTTATTTTGCTGATGAAGACTTTAAAAAAACGAAAGATGAAAGTGAGTTTATTCATACAGAAAATTTTGTTTTGGTTGATCAAAAAGGAAGAATTAGAGGTGTTTATAATGGAACTTTAGCTTTAGATATTCAGAGGTTAAAACGTCATTTAAAGATGTTGAAAAAGGAAAGTTAATTATTTATTTTGGGGAATAAATAATATAGGTCTTACTAATTTTTTAGTAAGACCTTTTTGTTAAAGTTAAGTTAACAGCACAAGTTTTATAAGAATAGCACATCTAAAAGAATATTAACTACAAAACATAAAAATATGACACATATAATAAAAAAAACGAATTTGGCTTTTATGGTATTAATTTTTAGCCTTTCAATTTTCGGCTTTAATTCTTGCAGTACAGATGAAGTTGCAGATATAGAAGATGAGGAAGAAGAGGTTGTTGTGGTAGAAGAAGATGATTCAGATTTTGAAGCTACAGATTGGACAGCAGAAACACATAGTAAAGATCCAGAACCAAATTTTACTGAAATATTTCCAGACAATGCTGTAAACAGATTAGACCTTGTAATTACAGAAACTCGTTGGCAAAGTATGCTAGACGATATGAAAGGTCTCTACGGAACTTTTGGGCAAAGAAGTGGCCCGGGAGGAGGAAGTTTTTCAGATGAAGATCCAATATTTGTTCCTGCTGAAGTTTTTTATAACGGTAAAGAATGGTATAGAGTTGGAGTTCGTTTTAAAGGAAACTCTAGTTTACAATCAAGTTGGCAAGCGGGGATTCTTAAACTATCATTTAAATTAGATTTTGATGAATTTGAAGACGATTATCCACAAATAAAAAATCAACGTTTTTATGGATTTAAGAAACTAAGCCTTAAAAATAACTACGATGATGACTCTATGTTAAGAGAGAAAGTCTCAACAGAAATTTTTAGAAATGCAGGTTTAGCATCTTCTCATGCAGCGTTTTATACTGTTTATGTAGATCATGGAGAAGGACCAAAATATTTTGGATTGTATACTCTGGTTGAGGAAGTAGATGATACTGTTGTAGATACTCAGTTTTCTTCAGATGATGGAAATCTATACAAACCAGATGGTGATGCTGCTTCTTTTGCAAACGGAACTTTTGATGAAGATGAATATGTAAAGAAGAACAATGAAGATGAATCTGATTTCTCTGATGTTCAAAATTTATTAACTATTTTACATGATGGAACAAGAACTAGCGATGCATCAACCTGGAGAACAAATTTAGAAACTGTTTTAGATACAGATGTATTTTTAAAATATTTAGCAGTAAATACGGTTATTCAAAATTGGGATACGTATGGAAGAATGACACATAATTACTTCTTATATAATAATCCTGATAACAACAAGTTAACTTGGATTCCTTGGGATAATAACGAAGCTTTACAAACCGGAAAACAAGGAGGTTCCTTAGCGTTAGATTTCTCTGATTTAAGTAGTTCTCAATGGCCATTAATAGGATATTTATACCAAGACGCTGTCTATAAAGCAAAATATGATACGTATCTAGAAGAAATAATCAATAATTCATTTAAGGAAAGTACGATTCAAGCTCAGTATACAACGTATGCCGCTTTGATAGAAGAGCATGCAACTTCAGAAGTTAGTGGATATACTTTTTTAAATTCTTCTTCAAGTTTTCAATCAGGAGTAAGTTCATTAAAAACGCATGCTACTTCTCGTAAAAATGCAGTAAGTAGTTATTTAGATTAATATAATAATTAAGGTTTTTATTTAAGTTGGTTAAAAGTTTTATCAATTTTTTGATGGAGCTTTTTATTAAAAAGAAGAACATCACCACAAGTTTTTTAAATGGATGAAATCTAATATAATATAACAAAAGAAGAATAAAATGATGCATAAAAGTTTTTTAGTAGTTGTTTTTATAATTTTATTAATAGGATGTAAAAGTCAAAAAGGAAGTCACACGCATAGTCATTCCTAAAATGATGAAAATCACACACATATCAAAGAAAACTATTTTGAATCTTATACCTTAGAAGATGTAAATTATGGTACAAAAACAATTGTTACTGTAAAAAATGGTGTAAGAAAAATGGTGACAAATGCTTTACCAAATCATAAAACAGGAGAATTTCCTAGAAAAGGAAATCCGAATACAATATCTGCTCAAAATAAAACATACTCATTTCCTGTAGATCCAAAATATACAGGAGAATCAAAATGGATTAAACAACCAGGAGTTGCTTTAAACGGAGTGAAGTTTGAGCCACAAACAGCAGAAGTTGTAGCATGTGAAACTGGCGAGAGTTATAGAGTAGAAGCGATTCAAGATGTAATTAATTTAGGCTTAGATTTTAATCATGCTCATGTACAGCCAACAGGGGCGTATCATTATCATGGAACACCAACTTCGGTGATAGAAAAATTTGATTCAGGTGAGGATTTGGTTCATATTGGCTTTGCAAAAGACGGTTTTCCAATGTATTACTCAAAAAGTGGCGCATATAAACCAAGTTATAAATTGTTAAATGGTATAAGAGAAGGAGAAGATTGTGTTTATGAAAACCCTAAGAGTACAATAGATATTTCTGTTGGTGGTCATCATGACGGAACTTATGGTTCTGATTTTGAATATGTACCAGGTTCTGGAGATTTAGATGAATGTAATGGTATTACCATTGAAGGAAAATACATGTACTTGGTAACGAATGATTTTCCTTATGTAAGTCGCTGTTTAATGGGAGAGTTTGAGGAAGAAGAAAGAAGGGGAGTACCAAGAAATCAAGGCCAGCGTTTAAGTATAAATGATTTATTTCTAAAAATGGATATGAATAAAGATGATAAATTATCTAAAGATGAGGTAAAAGGACCCTTAGCGAATCATTTTTCTGAAATTGATAAAAATAAAGATGGTTTTATCTCAAAAGACGAATTAAAAAAAGCGCCAAAACCAAAAAACAGAAGATAATAGCCAAAGTTTTAATTTAGAATAGTAACTTTATTTTTTTAAAACTTTTATTCCTTTTACAGGTCTAAGCAATAAAAACAAACATAAATGAGTAAACTTAAGCAAACAGTGATATCGGGTTTAAAAGTAAGTATCTTACTTTTTGCAATTATTTCTTTTACAGGATGTGATAGTGATGACAATACAATTATTGAAGAAGTTGAGGTAATAGAGGAGGAGGAAGAGGAAGAAGAGGTTGATGATGGTATAAAAGTAATTGAAATAGGAAAAGATCACGAAGACAGTGCAGATTATGTTTGGGACAGTTCTAGTGTTGTTAAGATCACTTTAAACGGATCTTCAATTACTGTAGATGGTTCGGGCGCAACAGTTGTTGGATCAATAGTTACCATTAATTCTGCTGGAAATTATGAAATTTCAGGAACTTTATCCGACGGACAAATACAAGTGAATACAGAAGATAAAGAAACTGTAAGACTTATTTTAAATGGAATTAATGTAACAAATACTTCTAGTTCTCCTTTATATATATCAAATGCTAAAAAAACGATAATTATCCTTGCTGATAACGCTACAAATTATTTAACAGATAGCGCAAATTATGTTTTTATTGATGGTGTTAAAGAGCCAAATGCTACGCTTTTTAGTCATGATGATTTTACAATTTATGGATCAGGAGCTTTAATTGTAGACGCCAATTACAATGATGGTATTGCAAGTAAGGATGGTTTGGTTATCGCAAACGGAACGATTAATGTAGATGCAACTGATGATGGAATTAAAGGTAAAGATTACATGGTTATAAAAGACGGGAACTTTACAATTACTGCAGAAGGAGATGCTATAAAGGCCAGTAATAATGAAGATTTAAATGGTGGATGGATTCAAATAGAATCAGGAACATTTAATATTACTGCTGTTGGAGAAGGTATCATTGCTGAATCTGCTTTAGAAATTAAGTATGGTAATTTTACGATTCAGACTGGAGGAGGGAAAAATAGTTTTTTAAGTACTGATGATTCTGCAAAAGGAATAAAATCTACTTCGGGGTTTTTAATTGAAGATGGTATTTTTAATATAAATTCATCTGATGATTGTATATATTCAAGTAATGACCTAACTATTAATAAAGGGAATTTTTTCTTAGAAACAGGTGATGATGCTATTCATTCTGATGAAACAATTGTAATTAATGGAGGAGAAATAAATATTACAGATGCTATTGAAGGAATAGAAAGCCCTAATATTACAATAAACGATGGAGATTTTTATTTAAAAACAAGTGATGATGCAATTAATGCAGCAGGGGGCGAAAATAATTATTTGTACATTAATGGAGGGTATTTAGTAATTGATGCTTCTGGGGATGGATTAGATTCAAATGGAGATATGTTTATGACTGGTGGAACCGTTATTGTAAACGGACCAACAGCTCAAGATAATAGTCCGATAGATGCAGATGGAACTTTTAAATTAGATGGAGGTTTTTTAATTGCATCTGGGTATGGTTCAACGATGGATCATGGAGGAAATACAACTTCTAATCAAAATTCAGTAGTGGTCACATTAAGCTCAACACAATCTGCAGGAAGTTTATTTCATATAGAAGATAGTTCAGGTAATACGATGGTAACTTTTAAATCAGAAAAAAATTATAAATCAATGGTGTTTTCTTCCGCAGCTTTTATCAATGGTACTTATAAAATTTATTTAGGAGGAAGTTCTACAGGAACTGAAACGGATGGGGTTTATGAAAACGGAACCTATTCTTCTGGAAGTTTATTTAAAGAATTTACCGTTTCAAGTGCAGTTACATCAGTAAATTAAAAGTATTTTAAGAAAAAAAGGATATTTTTTAATTTTAGTGTAAAGATTAATATATGAATCTGACTAAATACAAATAATAATTATTGGGGGATAATTATATTAAAGACCTTGTTAATTTTTAACAAGGTTTTTTTATTGAATAATATTCACTTCAATTTCTAAAGAAATACCAAATTTATTTAAAATAGATTCTTTAATTTTTTCAGCAAGCTGATAAACTTCTTTCCCAGAAGCATTTCCATAATTCACCAAAACCAAAGCTTGTTTTTCATGAACACCAAAATCACCAAAACGTTTTCCTTTAAAACCAGCTTGTTCTATTAACCAACCAGCAGGAACTTTAATTTCGCTGTCAGAAATCTTATAGCTAGGTATCTTTGGATGTTTTTTTTGAAGTTCTAAAAACTGACTTGTAGCAATCACTGGGTTTTTAAAAAAACTACCGCTATTTCCTATTTCTTTTGGATCAGGAAGTTTCGATTTTCTGATGGTAATTACAGCATCAGAAATATCTTTAAGGGTTGGTTTTTTTATTTCTTTGGATGTCAATTCAGTTTTAATAGCACCATAAGAAATATTTGTATTATGGTTGCTTTTTGTCAATTTAAAATTTACTGAAGTAATAATATACTTTCCTTTCTCTTCATTTTTAAAGATGGAGTTTCGATATCCAAATTTACAATCCTCATTAGAAAACTGAACTAATTTACCCGTTTCAATATTTAAAGCTTCCACTTTTGTAATGGTATCTTTTACTTCAACACCGTAAGCACCAATATTCTGAATTGGGCAAGTACCAACATTCCCCGGGATTAAAGATAAATTTTCGATTCCTCCATAATTATTAGAAACACACCATAAAACAAATTCATGCCAATTTTCACCTGCATTTACAGTAATGTAAATATCATTATTGTCTTCTCTGTCAATAGAAATTCCTTTAATATCAATATGTACAACAAGTTTTTCAATGTCTTTAGTCAGTAACATATTACTTCCTCCAGAAATTAAAAAAAGCTCTTTTTCAACCTTTAACAATTGTTGTAATTGATAAACTGAATCAACAGAAATAAAACGTTTGGCATTTACAGAAATACCAAACGTGTTATAATTTTTAAGTGATTTATTTTGTTGAATGTTCAATGTATTAGTTTTTGTCACCTTGAGCGCAGTCGAAAGGTTTTTAAAATTCTCGTTAACTTCGTTAGCTACTTTCAATCAAAATACATTTTAATTTCAGTAATGCTCGAACAGACATTTATGAATTATATTTTTTTAAAGCTTTTCCTAAAATTTCTACAGACCTAATTAAGTCTTTCTTATTTAAAACATATGCAATTCTTACTTGATTTTTACCTTCACCTTCAGTAGAATAAAATCCGCTTGCGGGTGCCACCATAACTGTTTCATTATTATAACTGAAATCTTCTAAAAGCCATTGTGCAAAATGATCAGAATCTTTAACAGGCAATTCTACAACACAGTAAAAAGCACCTTTAGGATTCCCAACGATAACACCATCAATCTTTTTCAATTCAGAAAGTAATGTATTTCTTCTTTCAACATATTCTTCTTTTACATCATCAAAATATTTTTGAGGTGTATCTAAAGCAGCTTCACTCGCAATTAAAGCATACGTTGGTGGGCTTAAGCGTGCTTGTGCAAATTTTACGGCTGTTTTTATAAAATCATCATTTTTAGAAACAATACAGCCAATTCTTGCTCCACACATACTATAACGTTTAGAAACGGAGTCAATTATAATAGAATTTTGCTCTAAACCATCTAAAGCCATTACTGAGGTATGTTGCAAACCGTCGTATGTAAATTCTCTATAAACTTCATCAGCAATTAAAAATAAATCATGTTTTAAAACAATCTCTTTTAATTTTTGTATTTCTTCTTTAGAATATAAATATCCTGTAGGGTTACCAGGGTTACAAATTAATATTGCTTTTGTTTTTGCTGTAATTAGTTTCTCAAATTCTTCAATTTTTGGCAATGCAAAATTATTTTCAATTTTAGAAATCACGGGCACAACTGTAACTCCAGAGGCTGTCGAAAATCCGTTATAATTTGCGTAGAAGGGTTCAGGAATAATGATTTCATCACCTGGATCTGTAATGCTTCCAATTGTAAAAAGTAGGGCTTCAGAACCACCAGTGGTAACAACAATATTGTCTGAAGTTACTTCGATATTATGTTTTTTATAATAGGATACAAGTTTACCTCTGTATTCTTCAGAACCTTCAGAACGTGCGTATGCTAATGTTGTTATGTCATTATTTTTTACAGCATCTAAGGCAATTTGTGGTGTTTTTATGTCTGGTTGACCAATGTTTAAATGAAATACATTAATACCTCTTTTTTTAGCATCTTCTGCGTAAGGAACCAATTTTCTAATTGGAGATTCTGGCATTTTTAATCCTTTCTTAGATATTGTAGGCATAATAATTATTTAAAAATTTGTGTATGCGAATTTCCGAAATATAATTTATTTATCCCTGTTTATTACAAAAATTTTAAAGGTTAAAAATTTGCTAAAATATTTATTAAGAGAACCTTAATTTGTATATTGTATTTACTAAATACAACTTAACTTGAAAATAAGATTTTTTCTTTTTTTAGTATTGCTTTTCCTTTCTGTAAACTCGATAGCTCAACTGGGGTTTCATTTTAATGGAACTAATAAAAATAGACAACAAATTAGTTTTAAGTTGATTAATAATTTGATTGTAATGCCTTTAGAAATAAATGGCAAGGAGTTATCCTTTATTTTAGATACGGGCGTTAACAAAACAATTTTATTTAATTTATCAGAAAATGATAGTATTGGTTTGTTAAATACTACAAATGTTTTGTTAAGGGGTTTGGGAGAAGGTGATGCGGTTAGCGCTATTTTATCAAAAAAAAATACATTTAAGATAAAAAGTTTAGTAAGCAAAAACGAAACTATCTATGTTATTTTAAAAGATTTTTTCGATTTGTCTAGTAAAATGGGAACCACAATTCATGGTATTGTTGGGTATAGTATTTTTAGAAATCTTATTGTAAAAGTGAATTATAAAACTAAAAAAATAGATTTTTATAATCCCAAAACATTTACCTATAAAAAGTGTAAAAAATGTGAAACGATACCTTTACAGTTTTATCGAAAAAAACCATTTATAAATGCTGAAATTAGTTTAGATACTCTTAATCATAAATTTACAGATGTTAAATTGTTGATTGATTCTGGTGGTAGTGATGCATTATGGCTTTTCGAAAATTCTAAGGAGAATATTAAAACGCCTAAACTTTTTTTTAAAGATATTTTAGGAGAAGGTTTAAGTGGGCCAATTTTTGGGAATAGAAGCAGAGTGCCTGTGTTTAAATTAGGACGATTCGAAATTAAAAAACCAACAGTTTCATTTTTAGATTCTGCTTCAACACATAACGCAAGAAATTTTAGAGAAAGAAATGGAAGCCTTGGCGCTGGAATTTTAAGTAGGTTTAAAGTTTGGATTGACTATCCTAATAAAAAAATCACGTTAAAAAAGAATGGATCTTTTACAAGTGATTTTAATTATAATATGAGTGGTATAGATGTTGTTTACAATGGAGAAGAGTTAGTAAAAGAAGAGGCTTTAAAAAGAAGTCTATCTCCTTATAGTGATGAAGTAAGTGAACGAAGTTCTATTTCATTTATAACAAATTATTCTTTTAACTTTAAGCCATCATATATTATTAAAAATGTGCTAAAAAAATCGGCAGCAGACAAAGTAGGCTTATTAAAGGATGATATTATTTTAAAAATAAATGGTAAATCAGCTTATGAACTTACGTTAAGTAATATTATTCATAAATTTCAAGAAAGAGATAAAAAGAAAATTAGAATAACGGTTAGAAGAAACGGAGTTATAATGAAATTTGAATTTAGATTAGAAAAGAAAATTTAACTATCAGAAAGCATACTTTTTTCTTTTTGTAAAGAAACACCTTTATTTACTAGACCTTTTATTCTAATTACTTTTCGAGGATTTTTAGCATTCGAAAAAATGGTGATAGATTTAGAAAATCCACCAACTCTACTGGTAGCATAAGAAACTTTAATCTCTCCTTTTTCTCCTGGCATTATTGGCCCTTCTGGTTTTTTAGGCACAGTACAACCACATGAAGATTTTATATTTTTGATAATTAAAGGTTGGTCTCCAATATTTGTAAAAACAAAAACTCTTTCTCCATTTGAGCCTTTATCAATTTTCCCATAATTTATGATCTCTTTTTCAAACTTAAATTCCTGTGCAGTAGTAGATAAACTTATAAATCCTATAATTAATAATGTGTAAAATATTTTCATGATGTTTTATTTACTGATGTAACCTTTAATTTTAATTCTTTTTCTAGATTCTTTTGCATTTGAAAAAATAAAAATTTCTTTAGAAAACCCACCAGTATTAGACGTATCGTACTCTATGGTAATTGTTGCTTTTTCACCTGGCATTATTGGTCTCTCAGGTTTTTTTGGTACGGCACAATCACAAGATGTTTTTATCTCTTTAATAATTAAAGGAGCGTTACCAATATTGGTAAACTTAAAAATACGTTTACCATTTTCCCC
>JQIA01002064.1_pt1 | contig 10761 bp, 9 predicted proteins | sample 811431 | NCBI WGS metagenome assembly JQIA01 (sample SAMN02998118, study PRJNA258478) | marine sediment metagenome | biome: marine; feature: seafloor; material: sediment; isolation source: oil-polluted sediment collected from 3 locations (0.5 km, 0.7 km and 0.9 km)... | place: USA: Gulf of Mexico ... | reverse complement strand
ACAATTTTTCTATCTTCATTCTTTTTATCTAAACCATAAGCCAACGCTGCTGCAGTTGGTTCGTTGATTATTCTACTTACTTTTAACCCTGCAATTTCACCAGCTTCTTTTGTTGCTTGACGTTGTGCATCGTTAAAATATGCTGGTACTGTTACTACTGCTTCAGTTACTTCAGTTCCCAAATAATCTTCAGCTGTTTTCTTCATTTTTTGAAGAATCATTGCTGAAATTTCTTGCGGTGTATATAACCTTCCATCAATATCAACACGTGGCGTGTCGTTATCTCCTTTTACAACTTTATAAGGTACACGTTCTGCTTCCATTTTAGATTCAGAATATTTATTCCCCATAAAACGTTTAATTGAATAAATTGTTTTTAATGGGTTTGTAACCGCTTGACGTTTTGCAGGATCTCCCACTTTTCTCTCTCCGCCTTCAATAAATGCAACAATAGAAGGGGTTGTTCTTTTTCCTTCAGCATTTGGAATTACTACAGGCTCATTTCCTTCCATTACAGAAACGCAAGAGTTGGTAGTTCCTAAATCTATTCCTATAATTTTACTCATAACTATATATTTATTTTTTAATTTTTATTTTTTTTAATCTTACAACTTCAAATAGTCAATGATTATGCCATTAGAAAAATTATGTCAAGTTGTCATAATTAAAAACTTCACCTTGATGATTTGTCACTGAAATCAAGTCAATAGCATTATAATTTCAAATAAATGTCATTCATAAATCAACAAAGCTATATATTTGCACACGTAAAAATTAAAAAAATCAATGGAGTGTATTTCTGTTTTTGATATGTTAAAAATAGGCGTAGGACCTTCTAGTTCACATACTTTAGGCCCGTGGAGAGCTGCTGAAAGATGGATTAACCACCTTAAAAAAGAAGGACTATTTGAAGAGGTAAACACTATTAAAGTCGACTTATATGGTTCTCTATCTTTAACAGGAAAAGGTCATGCCACAGATTTAGCTGTGATGTTAGGGCTGGCAGGTACAGATCCTGAATACATTCCAACAACTGAAATTACGCCATTAGTAGAAGCTATTCAATCAACAAAAAAAATATATTTTGGAGGAACTCATGAAATTGATTTTAATCCAAAAGATGCTATTCATTTCAGAAAAGAATTTCTTCCTTTTCATGCAAATGGTATCAAATTTACAGGTTATAAGAACGCTAAGGAAATTTCATCAGATACCTACTACTCTATTGGTGGTGGATTTGTTGTTCGAGAAGAATTAATTCACGCCAAAGAAAATATCAAAATCCATGAAACTTTTCCTTTTCCAATTCAAAAAGCAACAGAACTTGAATTTTATTGTAAACAAGAAGCAATTAATATATCTGATATTGTATTAGAAAATGAAAAATCACTTAGAAGTGAACAAGAAATTGATACTGAATTAGGTAGAATTTGGGATACTATGCTTGAATGCATGTATACTGGTTGCCACACAAAAGGTACGTTGCCAGGTGGTTTAAATGTAAGACGAAGAGCTTTTGACATACATGAAAAACTAAAAGGAGATTTTAGTTACAACTCTCCCTGTGAATGGCTAGATTCTATTCGAAAAACAGAAGTTAAATTTCGTCAAATATTAAAGTGGGTAAGTTGCTTTGCTTTAAGTGTAAATGAAGTAAATGCATCTTTGGGGCGTGTTGTAACAGCACCAACTAACGGTAGTGCAGGTGTAATACCATCTGTATTAATGTACTATTTAGTGATTGAAAATCACAATGCCAATTTTAAACAAATCAAACAATTTTTATTGGTTGCAGGTGAAATTGGAAGCATCTTCAAAAAAGGTGCAACAATATCAGCGGCTATGGGTGGCTGTCAGGCAGAAATTGGAGTTTCATCAGCAATGGCTGCTGGTGCTTTAACTGAATTACTAGGTGGTACTCCCGCACAAGTTTTAATTGCAAGTGAAATTGCGATGGAACATCATCTAGGGCTTACTTGTGATCCTATTGGTGGATTGGTTCAAATTCCTTGCATTGAACGTAATGCAATGGGCGCCATAAAAGCTATAAATGCTGCAGAATTGGCACTGGACTTTGATGCGAGTCATGCAAAAGTTCCTTTGGATAAGGTAATTTCAAGTATGTGGGAAACTGCAAAAGACATGAATGCTAAATACAAAGAGACTTCAGAAGGGGGATTAGCTGTAAGTGTAAATATTTCAGACTGTTAGTATTATTCTTATATTATTTATTTATATTTGAAAGATTATTAATCATTACAAACCCCAAAAATTGTACTCATGAGTAAATTCGATGAAAAAATGGCACTTTATCAAAGTGAAATGAACAGATTAGGTCTTAATTTTGATGCTAATTTATTAACAAAAGTTACCAAAGCTATTGGTCCTTCCATCTATAAGACAGATGCTGAAACCGTATCTGGATCAGATGAAAAAGAGCTTCAAACGGTTAAAAATAACTTTTTAATGAAAAAGCTAGGCCTTTCTAATAGTTCAAAATTAGATAATGCTATTAGTTCTGTATTAGAAAAAATGGGGAAATCTAATAGAAATAAATACAGAGCTATTATTTACTATTTGCTAGTAAAAGAATTAGGTCAAGAATCTCAGTATTAACTTCATACTAAAAAAGAAAAAACCTGTAAGTTGCAGGTTTTTTTATGATTTACAATCTACTTGATTTTTAAATTTTTAACGCGTAAAAACCAATTCTGTTTCAGTAGATAAATTAGCATCAAATGCATAACCCTCAGAATTGAACCCTTTTAAAAGTTCAACTTCTTCTATATTGTTATCTATAATATACCGAACCATTAAACCTCTTGCTTTCTTTGCAAAGAAGCTTATCATTTTTAATTTACCATCTTTATAATCTTTAAAAATAGGTGTAATAACAGGCACTTTTAATAGCTTTGGTTTAACTACTTTAAAATACTCATTACTAGCTAAATTTACAAGTACATCATTATCTTCAAACTCATTATTTAAAGCTTTTGTAATAGACTCGCCCCAAAATTGATAGAGATTATTTTTTCGTCCAACTTTTAATTTACTTCCCATTTCTAAGCGATAAGGTTGCATTAGATCCAACGGCTTTAACAAACCATATTGACCCGATAGTATTCTAAGTTTCTGTTGTAATTGTTCTATTTTATTTGAAGGAATCGTATAAGTGTCCAATCCAATATAAACATCACCTTTGAAAGCATATACCGCTTGCTTTGCATTTTTTAAATTAAATGGCAGGCTCCAATCTTGATTTCGTTGCCAATTCAATTCTCCTAATTTTGGAGAGATACTCATTAATTCTGCTAATTTTTTAGGAGTTTTCTTTTTTAACACTGCATTTAATTTCTCTGCTTCATTTAAAAAGGTTCCTTGGGTAAATTGAGCTGTTGGAACTGCTGTTTCAAAATCCAAAGATTTTGCTGGTGATATTACTATTTTCATGTGTTTATTTTTTTTAGCAGGAACATATGCTGTTCGCTATTGATCATTCGCTTGTGTGTCAAAATTTGTCACACTCGTTTCATACTTTACATGTAATTACAACGTAAATTTACGACTATTCTCCATAAAATATCAGCTTTTGGATATGATTAAATGATGCTCAAATAAGTAATATTTATACTAGCTCGTCTATATATTGTTGCATCTTCTTATATAAAATTCCAACTTGAAGCCCATCCATTAATGCGTGGTGTACTTCCACTGAAAATGGTATTTTTTTCAGGCTATTTTCATCAAACAACTTACCGAAAACAATTTTTGGAATCCCCTTGCTCCCTTCATCTCCATTTCTAGCATGTTTAAAACTAGTAAATGATACCCAAGGTAAAGTGGTAGAATGCACTAAATTTAACCCTTCTTCTTTAGGAACAAATTTCTCTAATTTGCTTTGATGATTCTCAAGTACTACTTTTCCTTTTTTAACAAACTCAATCAAAGTAGGTTGATTTTCAAAATAACAAAACGAAAAAGTGTCGTCATCGTTTAATATGGTTGAGCCAATATGCAATTCATCAAACAAATACACCTTCCCATTTTTAAATCGTAATTTAAATTCCATAATTTCATTCATTGCTTGTAAAGCTACATGTAAACAAGCCAATGAAAATGATAATTTATGTTTCTTACAATAAACATATAGATTGGTAACGTCTAAATTAGCAGTTAAATTAAAAAACGGATCTTCATACCCTTTAAAAAAATTAAAATGTGTTTTTCGGTTCCAATTTTCTATATCAAACTCTTTCATGCTATTCTTTTTGATTAATGGTGTAAGAACGCCACTTCTCTAAACATTGTTTCATGTCTTCTGGAATTTCAGAATTAAATCTTAAAAATTCTTTTGTAATTGGATGTTCAAATCCTAACGTTTTAGCATGCAATGCTTGTCTGGGTAGAAGCTTGAAACAATTCTCCACAAACTGCTTATATTTTGTAAAAGTAGTCCCCTTTAAAATGGCATCACCTCCATACCGTTCATCGTTAAAGAGTGTATGTCCAATATGCTTAAAATGTGCTCTAATCTGGTGTGTTCTTCCTGTTTCTAACTTGCACTCTACCAGAGTAACATAACTAAATCGTTCTACAACTTTATAGTGTGTTATGGCAGGCTTTCCAAATTCACCGTCAGGAAAAACACTCATTTGAAGCCTGTTTTTTAAACTTCTGCCTACGTGTCCTTCAATAGTACCTTGCTCTTCTGAAACATTTCCCCAAACCAATGCATAATACAAACGCTCTGTAGATCTATCAAAAAATTGTTTTGACAAATGAGCCATTGCAAACTCAGTTTTCGCAATAACCAGTAATCCGCTCGTATCCTTATCTATTCTATGAACTAACCCAGGGCGTTCATTTGAATTTGTTGGTAAATTCTCAATGTGATGTATCAATCCGTTAACCAACGTACCACTATAGTTTCCATGACCTGGATGAACTACCATTCCGGCTGGTTTGTTCACGACCATTACATCTGAGTCTTCAAATAAAATATCCAACGGAATATCTTCTGCTACCAATAAATTTTCGTGAGGTGGATGTGCCAATACAACACGAACAACATCATTTGGTTTTACTTTGTAATTGGATTTTACAGGAACATCATTTACCAACACATTTCCAGCCTTTGCAGCTTGCTGAATTTTATTTCTCGTGGAATTCTCAACAAAATTCATTAAAAACTTATCTACTCGTAAAGGCTCTTGTCCTTCATGAGCAACATATCTAAAATGTTCGTAAAACTCTTCCTGTTCTATTTCTTCGATCTTCATTCTTTCAGTTAATCAGCTTTTTGTTTATAGCGTCCCCTTCCTTTTCCGTCTCCTAATTTTAACGTAATTAAAGAGTTTTTAGGAATTTTATCACCAACCTTTAATGTTTTTCTATTAAAAGTTAACCCTCTCACAACATCTTTTGCAATATCTGAAACATAGACTGTATTAGAACTAATTCTTAATCCAATAGCCAATAACTGCGAAGTTGCTTGTCTTTTTGTTTTTCCGTAAAAATCTGGAATTTCAACATTTCCATAATTTGAAGGGTTCAAAGTAAGGTATATTTTTCGTCCTTCTTTCACATAATCACCAGCTTCCGGACTTTGCTCAATCACCGATTTTATTGGGTAGTTTGGATTGTAACTTACTGAATCTATTACAATTAAGCTTAGATCTAATTCTTCCAATGTTTTATCAACATCAGCCAAACTCATTTTCTCCAAGTTTGGAACTTCAATTTTCTGATTATGATTGGTTGAAATATTTAACCATTTAAACACAACAAAAACAAATAATACAAGCGCAACAACCGCAAACAACAGTTGTTTCATAAATGTTTTCGATTTTATAAATTGAATTAAACTCATTTCCTTTTTTTTAATTTTTGAGCAAAGATACTTATAAATACCAACTTACAAATAACCTTATTATTGTTTAATTGTAGTTCTTATTCGTTGTTTATAATTTTAATTAAAAATTAGTTCAATTTATATCCTTTTAACTTTGAACCTCTGAAATTTTCCAACTTTACAACTTTATAATTTTTCGACATCCCAACTTTGAACTTTCAACTTTAAATATGTAAGTTTGTATTTACTGTAAAAGCTATAAACTTACAATGAAAAAAAATATTGCCATAATTATGGGTGGTTATTCTTCTGAGGTTGACATTTCATTAAAGAGTGGTGCTGTTGTTTATGAAAACATCTCTAAAAACACATTTAATACTTACAAGGTTCATATTTTAAAAAATAAATGGGTTGTTGTTGATGACAGCAACACTGAATACCCAATAAATAAAAACGATTTTTCAACTATTATAAATGGAAAACATTTAAAATTTGATGTTGTTTTTAATGCCATTCACGGGCATCCAGGTGAAGATGGAACTATTTTAGCTTATTTCGATCTAATTGGCTTAAAACATACATCGGCACCTTTTTATCAAATGGCATTAGCATTTAATAAACGTGATAGTTTAAGTGTTGTAAAACACGCTGGTATTAAAACAGCCGCTTCTGTTTATATTGATAAAGGTGATGAAATTGATGTTGCTGCTATTATTGAAAAAGTTGGATTACCGTGTTTTATAAAACCTAACAATGCTGGCTCCAGTTTTGGAATTTCTAAAGCAAAAACTTCCGAAGAAATTATTCCTGCCATTGAAAAAGCGTTTAAAGAAGATTCTCAAATATTAATTGAAGAATTTTTAGATGGACCAGAAATTACAATAGGCGTCCTCATTTACAAAGGAAAAATTAAGGTGTTACCAATGACAGAAATTGTTACCGACAATGATTTTTTCGATTATGAAGCAAAATATTTAGGTAAATCTGAAGAAATTACACCTGCACGGATTTCAGATGAAATTCATAAAAAATTAGAAAAAGCAGCAATTCAGGTGTATCAACTATTAAATTTAAGCGGGTTTTCCCGTTCCGAATTTATTTTAGTAAATAACGAGCCCTATTTTTTAGAAATAAACACCGTACCTGGAATAACTTTAGTTAGTTTGTTGCCGCAACAAGCTGCCGAAGCAGGTATTAGTTTAGAAGAACTTTTTCATAACGCCATAAATATGGCTTTAAACAACTAATTATGAGAAGAGCAATTTTCCCAGGATCATTTGACCCAATCACTTTAGGTCACGTAGATATTATCAATAGAGCATTGCCTTTATTTGACGAAATTATTATCGCTATTGGTATCAATGCAGATAAAAAATATATGTTTTCTTTAGAAGAACGTGTTCATTTCATCAAAGAAACATATGCACACGAACCAAAAATAAAAGTTGAAACTTATACAGGGCTTACTATTGATATTTGTAAAAAATTAGAAGTTGATTTTATTTTAAGAGGACTTCGCAATCCAGCAGATTTTGAATTTGAAAAAGCCATTGCTCAAACCAACCGAAAATTATCAACTATTGAAACAGTATTTTTATTGACCTCGTCAGAAACTGCTTTTATTAGCTCAAGTATTATCCGTGACATTTTAAGAAATGGTGGAAATGTTAATGGCTTTGTTCCTAAAATCGTAACTACTAAAAAATAACATTTAAACACATGAAACGAGCATGTTAAAATGTTTATCACCCAAAGGAATGATTAATAACGAACAGCATGTGACCATTAAAAAACAATAAATATAAACACATGAAAAAAATAAGTTTTCTGGTTTTAGTGCTCTTTATTTCTTGCTCAAACCCAAGCTCAAATTCAGCACTCGATTTTACCACTAAATTTGAGAAATCTTTAGGTACTGAAACCACCACTTATGTTGAAACTATTGAATATTATAAAAATTTAGCGACTACCTATCCTGAAATATCATTAATTGAAATAGGTGAAACTGATAGTGGATTTCCACTTCATTTAGCCATTTTTAATAGCTCTAAAGAATTTGATTTTACCAAAATAAATCAAGGTTCTAAAAATGTAATATTAATAAATAATGGAATTCATCCTGGAGAGCCCGATGGAGTTGATGCCTCGATGCTATTGTTGAGAGATATTGTTCAAAACCCTAACAAAATAAAGGATTTAGAAAATATTGTACTAGCTGTAATTCCAATTTACAATATTGGTGGATCCTTAAACAGGAATAGTACTTCACGCACCAACCAAAACGGACCCAAAGAATATGGGTTTAGAGGAAATGCCAGGAATTTTGATTTGAATAGAGATTTTATAAAATCTGATACTAAAAATACACGATCTTTTGCTCAAATTTTTCATTTAGTACAACCTGATGTTTTTATAGACACTCATGTTAGTAACGGGGCAGATTACCAATACGGCATAACTCATTTATTTACCCAACATAGCAAATTAGGGAATGATTTAGGTGAGTTTCTGGAAACAACAATGAGACCAGACATAGAAGCATCATTATTAAAAAAGGAAATTCATATCACTCCTTATGTGAATGTTTGGGGGAAAACACCTGATGAAGGATTTAGTCAGTTTTTTGATTCTCCAAGATATTCAAGTGGGTATACAACACTGTTCAATGCATTAGGTTTAATGATTGAAACTCATATGCTAAAACCGTACAAACAACGTGTTGAACAAACCTACAGCTTTATGGAAAGCACCATTGAGTTTACCCTAAAAAACGGAAGCAAAATTAGTGAACTTCGTAACAAATCGGTTGAAAAAATAATTGCAAACAAAACATATCCAATTGCTTTTGAATTAGATAAAAACACATTCTCTACCTTAAATTTCAGAGGATATGAAGGGACTTCCATTGATAGCAAAGTGACCAACGGAAAGCGGCTATTTTACGACCGGTCAAAACCATATACAAAACCCGTCAAATACTACAATAACTTCAAATCAACAAAAGAAATTACCATACCAAAAGCTTACATTTTAAAACAAGGTTGGTGGGAAATCTTGGAACGCTTAACTGATAATAATATTGAATTTACACGCTTTAAAAAAGACACTTCTTTTATTGCCGAAGAACAACACATAAAAGACTACAAAACAAGTTCAAGACCTTACGAAGGGCACTATATGCACTACAATACAATGGTTAAAGGAATTCAAAAAGAAATAAATTTCAAAAAAGGAGATATTTACGTTTCAGTTGAACAATCTGGTGTACGATACATAATTGAGACGCTAGAAGCTGAAGCAACCGATTCTTTTTTTAACTGGAATTTCTTTGACACTATTCTTCAGCAAAAAGAAGGATTTTCAGGCTATGTATTTGAAGATATTGCAGAAGATTTTTTAACTAAAAATCCAACTGTTAAAGATGCCCTTATTCTGAAACTAAAAACAGATGAGGACTTTGCTAAAAACCCTAGAGCTCAATTAAATTTTATTTATAAAAGCTCTCCACATTATGAAAAAGCACATTTAAAATTACCTGTTTACAAAGTGTATTAAACAATCATCAATGAAAGTATGTATTGCTGAAAAACCAAGTGTTGCCCGTGAAATTGCTACTGTACTAGGAGCAACTACAAAACGCGATGGCTATTTTGAAGGAAACGGATATGCGGTAACCTATACATTTGGGCATTTGTGTACTTTATTTGAACCTAATGACTACAAACCTCATTGGAAAAGCTGGGATCTAAACAATTTACCCATGCTTCCTGATAAATTTCAAACCAAAGTTGTTTCAAATGATGGAATTCAAAAACAATTTAATATTGTAAAAAGTTTATTTGATAAAGCTACTGTTATTATAAACTGTGGTGATGCCGGGCAAGAAGGAGAACTAATTCAACGTTGGGTAATTCATCAAGCGAACTATCAAGGCGAGGTAAAACGTTTATGGATTTCATCGTTAACTACGGAAGCAATTAAAGAAGGATTTCAAAATTTAAAACCTTCAGAAAACTACGATAATTTATACTATGCCGGTTTTTCAAGAGCAATTGGAGATTGGTTGTTAGGTATGAATGCTACCCGTTTGTACACCGTAAAACATGGTGGATACAAACAACTATTGTCGGTAGGAAGAGTGCAAACTCCAACGTTGGCAATGCTCGTAAACCGATTTAAAGAAATTGAAAATTTTATACCGCAACCCTATTGGGAATTACAAACCCTGTACAGAGAAACCATTTTTAATTGTTCAGAAGGTCGCTTCTTAAAAAAAGAGGAAGGAGAAATATTCGCAAAGAAAGTTCAAGAAAGTGAATTTGAAATAGTTTCAGTTACTAAAAAAGCAGGCAAAGAATATGCTCCAAAACTATTTGATTTAACTGGCTTACAGGTGTATTGCAACAACAAATTTGGATTTTCAGCAGATGAAACTTTAAAAATTGTTCAAAAGCTATACGAACAAAAAGCCGTTACATACCCAAGGGTCGATACTACTTTTTTACCAAATGATGTCTACCCTAAAGTAGCAGGCATCTTAAAGAACTTAACAAATTATAGTGCTTTAATTCAGCCTTTATTAGGTGAAAAAATAAAGAAGTCTTCAAAAGTATTTAATGATAAAAAAGTGACAGATCACCACGCAATAATACCAACAGGTGTACAAATAAGCCTACAGTACAATCAGCAACAGGTTTATGATATCATTACCAAACGCTTTATTGGTGTTTTTTATGATGAATGCAAAGTTTCAAATACTTCGGTAATTGGAAAAGCTGCTGATGTTACATTTAAAACAACAGGGAAAGAAATTTTAGAAAAAGGATGGCGGGTTATTTTTGATACTTCGGCTCCGCTCAGTACAGGTTCTTCGACTCCGCTCAGTACAAATTCTGAAGAGAAAACAACCA
>JQIA01002045.1_pt1 | contig 10761 bp, 7 predicted proteins | sample 811431 | NCBI WGS metagenome assembly JQIA01 (sample SAMN02998118, study PRJNA258478) | marine sediment metagenome | biome: marine; feature: seafloor; material: sediment; isolation source: oil-polluted sediment collected from 3 locations (0.5 km, 0.7 km and 0.9 km)... | place: USA: Gulf of Mexico ... | reverse complement strand
CCCGAGTCGGAACTATACCATAAAAGCAAGGTTTTATATGGAATAAGCTTTGCACGAAACGAAATGGTGAAGCAAGATAATTGTTTTCTTGTGGAGGGTTATACTGATGTAATTTCTTTGTTTGATGCAGGTGTAGAAAATGTTGTTGCAAGTTCTGGAACATCGCTTACTGCTGATCAAATAAAACTCATTAAGCGATTTACACCCAATATTACCATTTTATACGATGGTGATTTTGCAGGGATCAAAGCGGGTTTGCGAGGGATAGATATGATCCTTTCGGAAGGGATGAATGTAAAAGTGGTTCTTTTCCCCGATGGCGAAGATCCTGATAGCTATGCGCGTTCTCATCGTTCTACAGAAGTACAAGATTATATAAAAAATGAAGCACAGGATTTTATTAGCTTTAAAACTGGTCTACTTTCCGAGGATGTAAAGAATGATCCTATAAAAAAGGCGGGTCTGATAAAAGAGATAGTTCAAAGTATTTCTGTAATTCCAGATCCTATTACTAGGCAAGTTTATGTAAAAGAGTGTTCTTCCATGATGGATATGCCAGAGCAAACTTTGCTAAATGAACTTAATAAAGACCTCAGGAATAAATTTAAGGATGTTTATAAGCAAAACCTGCAGCAGGATCCAGTTCCTAGCCCACCTCAGCAAAGGCCCAGTAATGAAGAATCCAATGTAAGATCGAAACTATCTTTTCAGGAAGAGAATTTAGCCAGACTATTATTAGAATATGGCCACGATTCTTTTACCTATGAAGACGAGCAGAATGTGGAAAGAGAGGTAAATGTAGCTGCCTTGATTATTGATCAGCTTGAAATGGACCAATTGGAATTTGAGAACCCTATTTATAAGCAAATATATTCTCATTTTGAAGAAGCATTGGATGGTGGGGAGTTCAAGAAGATTTCTTATTACGTAAATCATCCCGATCAAAAAGTGGCAAAGTTTTGCATAGATGTTTTTAGTAGCCCTTATGACTTATCTCCCAATTGGATGGAGAAAAAACAGATTCATGTAAAAACGGAAAGGGATCATTTGAAACTGAGTGTTCAAAACTCCATTCTTTCTTATAAATTGAGTGTTTTGGAAAAGAGCATAAAAGATTTGCAAAAGCAATTAAAGGACATTAAAGAAGATCAGATAATGGTGGTACTTAATCAGATTGCCAAGAAAGAAAACCAGAAGAAATTAATTAGTAAGGAGTTGGGTAGAACAGTTTTAAGGTAATTATATTCCCTACCAATAAAAAAGCAGTTACTATCCTAAAAATAGCAACTGCTTTGTATTTATAATGAATAATTGTTCGCTAATGTTCGTGCCAACCAGTCATCATAGATTTAAAATTAGCACATTATTTTGCTTCATTCACCAGTGATTTACACTAAAAATAAAGTGGCGGCAGTACCTAAATATATAGTACTGCTGCCACAATAAATCAATTAATAAATCAAACAATAGGCATATACCTATTGTTCAAATTTTAAGTTAAGATTTGGTTTAATAGCGTGAGCAATTGCTGCATTATTAAATATAGCTAATCCAAATGGTAATTCTGCAGTAATATCAAAAACAACATCGTCTGCATCACCAGTATTAAGGGTACGTGTAAATTCACAAATCCAACCAGATCCTGTATGAACTGCTTTAATATTGATATCAGCTCTACCTAAAGTAAACGCTTTAGTAGTAACACTAGGGAAACGCTTAGTACCAACACCTTGTTCGTAACCACCATCAGCTGGATTAATTGAACCACCGTCATATGTTAAAACTCCGTCAGCATCAACAGCTGTAATTAATTTAGCCGTTCCGTTGTCAATATCATCTTTGCTAATCCAATAATAACCTGTTTGATTAGGAATAATATATTTAGGAACATTAACATCTGCTGTACCATTATTTAGTGTTTGGCTATTACCAGAGTAACCAGCATCACCAGTGGCATCACCACCTCTACCATTTGAACCTGAAGTATAAGGAGCTTCAACGTAACCCATTTTTTGGTCATCTACTTGGCCTAAATAAGTTCCTCTAACACGTTTCCAGTGCCACATGTCAATCATTTGACCTGCAGTCTTTAAGTAGTGTCTTGTGTGCTTGTCTTTAGCCGTTGCAATTTCGGATACTGAGTGACATGTAGCGTAACAAGTTGAAGAAGAAAATCCGCTTACTTCACCAATTGGGAATAAGAAAGAGAATTTGTCTTCGTAGAATTTATCATTAGCATTATTGGCATATTTATGTTCACCTTTCCAAAGTTTAGAACCTGAATCAAAATACCATGATTGTCTGTCTTTGCTATCATCTGCATCATCCCATTCTAACAAGAAGTATATTTCTGATCCAGCAACACCAGCGCGCATAGTAAAGTCTATTTTCTCTCCAGTATAAGGCTCAAATAAACCAAGACCTTCTTCTGATCCTTCACCATCACTATTTAGGTAAGTACCTCTAGCAGCTAAATTAGGAACTTCAGTAGTACCTACTAATTTTTGAGCTGTTGCCCACATATCATCAACGTTTCCATCTAATGTTGGAGCTTGTGCAAATTTTTTCACAAGTAATTCTGTTGTACTTTCACCTGGATCTACAACTGGGTCGGTTTTTGTTTCTTCATCTTTTTTACATCCAGTAAGTAAAATGGATGCACTAAAAAAGATAATCGTGCTTAAATAAATAAAATACTTTTTCATGTTAGTAAGTTTTAATTGTTTGATTATTAATTATGCAAATGCATTGTCAATTAATGAGCCAACTAAAACTAAAACTTCATATAATTTTGCTAATATTCACAAACATCTGAAGCTGGGTTGATTATAAAATTATAATTTTTGATATTAATTTTTTATTTAATTTAATGCTATTAATAATAGATGATATTTCATCGAATTAGATGAAATTTCGACGATTTACATAAATAATAAGCACTGATATATTCGTTTAATCGAATATATACAGTGCCGTATTTGGTAACCTAGGAATTTGCTTTTCCCATAAGAGCATTGTTTTTGTGTAACACTATTTCAGGACTGGACAACTGTAAACATAAAAAGCCGAACATTATTACGTTCGGCTTTTTTAATAAGATAACATTCCTTACTTAGTAGGTACAGGATGTACTATTTTTTTCAAGTACTCTTCATAATTAAAGCCTTTAAAATGTGGGCTTTCATCATTATGGCATGTTTTGCATGTTTCCTCATTTGGAATTATTAAACCTTTTGCAACTGATTTTTCTCTGCTCTTCATCACTGCTTTAGACTTATAAGCACTACCTGCTCCATGGCAAGACTCACAAGATACACCTTCAGTTACCTTAAGAGTTAAAACAAGATCAGGATCAGCATGGCCAACAGTACTGTGACATTTTAAACATTTTGGGTCATTTTTCTCATCACCTTTCAATGATTCCATTGCCTTTGCATGTTTAGTGCCCAACCACTGTTTATATTGTGCTCCGGTAGCTGGTTTATTGTGACACATCTTGCATTTTTTGGCACCAATATATTCATAATCCTGTGCATTTACAAAACTTCCGCTCATAAACAGAAGCAACACTAAAACTATCAGATTTTTCATACGCATTGTTTTTTTATTGTTATTAATTAAGTAATCGGCTTTTTTTAACTCTATTATACTTTCTTTCAGCCCACTAATATACGCCAGATATTAATGAGTAAATTATTAAAATAATCATAATTATTCCTAAAGAAAGGAATATAAATCCAAAGAACCTGACAGTTTTGATATAGCTCTTTGACATGTTTTTCTCTACAACAACCTTATCAAGGTTTCCAGACTCAACCAATTCCTGATATTCTCTTGGCCGATCCTTTTTGTATTCTTCCAAAGGAACATGACCAGTGAAAATAACAGTATCCATAGGAAAGGACTCAGGACGAAGATGGGTATTAAAGAAATGAATAGAAAAGATAAATCCCATAGCTAATAAGGCTTCATCACTATGTATGATTTGAGCTACATTGATGGCCCATCCTGGAATAAATCTGGTGAAAAATTCAGGGAACCAAAGAATAAGTCCTGACAATCCAATCACAGCAACACCCCAGAAAACAGCCATATAATCGAATTTTTCCCAATAAGTCCATCTTCCATATTCGGGTCTTGGGCCTTTACCAAAGAACCATTTTAATGATGCTTTAAAGTCTCTTAAATCCTGCATGCTAAACATTAAGGAGTTCTTGCCAAATAAAAATTCTTTAACTCCAACTCCTGCTTTAGCTCTTAATTGGAATAACGTTCCTAGATGGAAAATAAAATATCCGAAAGTAAATACTGCAGCAATTCTGTGTATTGTTCCTGAAGCTTTAACACCTCCCAATAAATTAGCAATCCAAGAGGCCCAATCCATATGTGCGAATTTCAAAGTCATTCCAGTTAGCGATAGTGTTAGGAATGTGAGAATAACCATTATGTGAGTAAATCTCTGGCGCTTATTAAATCTTCGGTAATATTTAACTGTTCCTTGTGGAGTATGAGCTTTGTTTATTTTTCTCTGTTTCAGTGATCTTGGCAACCAAATGAGAGTATGTAATCCAAAGAAAAGGAATACAGCAATTAGCAAGGATGTCATCCCCCAGAATGCCCAGAATAATATTGGATTATCGTTGTGCGTGGCATGTGTCATATAACCTGTAAACGCAAGATTGGCGTTTTCGTGGCACTGCTTACATGTGTTAACAATGTTTTTATAACCCACCATTGAATTCGGATTGTTCACACTTAATATTTTATGTGCCCCATGACAGTCAGAACATCTTGCTGCGTTCAAATCCCCCAGTATATATGCTTTCCCGTGATATGTTTCTTTATAAGTTTCAGATAGTTTTTCATGACAGGTTCCACATTGGACTGTAATTTCTGTCATGAATTTATCCTTATCAATTTCACTTATTACGTGTGCAGAATGACAAGTAGCACAGGTTGGATATTCTTTTCCTTCTTCTTGAAGATAAATTGAATGATCACTTGTTAGATAATCTTTATAAACACTTTTATGGCAAGAAGCACATGTTTTGGACACATTCATTGGATGAACCGAAGAAAGCGTATCGCTCTCTTTTCTGGCATCGTGGGTAGTATGACAATCGGTACAAACAGCACTCACTAATAATCCTTTTTTAGTAAGTCCTTGACCATGTATGCTTTTAGAATAGTCAAGATATGCATTTTCTTCCTTCAAATCGGTCATTTTATTGGCATTTCCCCCTGAAGTATGACATTCGCCACATAAATTTGGAATATTAGATCTATATGTAGGAGATGTATCATCAAAACGGGATTGGGTTTCATGAGTACCATGACAATCGATACAATAGGGCACTAATTCATTATTATTAATATAGCCCTGACCATGACCACTCCCAATATATACATTCGCTACATCAACATGACAATTTGAACAATCAACCTTATCAACTGTTTCACAAGGTCTGTCAGAATTATGTGTTACATTGGTATGGCATTTAACACATAATATATTGGAGTGAACCGAGCCTGAAAGATGGTTGACATTAAAATGTAAGGTGTCTCCATTACTCCTAAATAAATATTCACTTTTATCAGCATCCTTCTGATGGCAATTTAGACAAGTTTTATTTTGGATTGTCTCCTCAGTGTTTTCATATTCTACTAAATGAGGAGGGTGACAGGAAGTACAAGAAGGAACATCTCCTGGGGACTTTTCCCATAGTTCACTTTTTATTACCTTTCTATGTGTTTGCTCAATACGAACATGACATTTCATACAAGTGCGTGCAACCCTTTTGGGGTTTACTGAAGAGTTTGGACTTTCGTTGGGTAATATAAGGTGACTATTGTGACAATCGTTACATGTAGCCGTTACTAAAAGACCACTTTGGTACATCCCCTTTCCATGTAATCCTTGACTATAATTTTCAAGGATATTATGTTCACCAATATCATAATTTCGAGCTACCGGAGAACCTTCTTTATGGCAGCTACCGCATAATACTGGGATATTCATTTTATAAGTTGGCGAGTTCGGGTTCCACTCTGATAATATTTCATGCGATCCATGGCATTCTTTACAATCAGGAGCATAAGCTTCATTTAACTCTAGAGCCTGCCCGTGGATGCCTTTAAAATACATCATGCCAGCTACATCATGACAAGATGCACAATCAACAGGTTCGAGCTTTTTTAATTGATCGGCATGAAGATAATCTTCTGTGTCCACATCCTGATGACAATCGATACAGTCTGCATCCTTGTGAACCGAATGTTGTATTTTTTTGATATCTACATACCAATTATATTCTTTACCATCTCTTTCACTGATAAGCTCAGGATCTTCATGGCACATTAAACAATCTTCATTCGATTGCGCAAAAATATTTGTACAAGTAATTAATAGTAATAACGCATAAATAGAAACATAACTTAATAATTTAATAGACTTATTCATGCTCTTAGTTTTAATTAATAATTGTTGGCTTAATGCCATCCGTTGATCATGCTTTTAAAATTTGATAATGGTGTTTTACCAAAAGTACAGAAATATATATGGATAACCATAAATACTGATAAAACAAAACCCGAAATAATATGCAGTAAATCTGTAAAATGAATTCCATTTATCCCAATTATATTATTTGGTAATATCTCTGGGAAAAACAACCCTAATCCGCTAAAAATGATTACAGGTAGAAACATATACATTACCAAGACGTAAGATATCTTTTGTAAAGGATTGAATTTTCTTTTTTCATTTATAGGATATGGAGCTTTTTCTTTTTTAAATATCCCTATAGAATAATAGTGAAACTGTTTCATTACTCTTGTTAGCATTCCTTTAATATGAAACTGATAAAACATACCATTTGAAGTAAGTCTGTTACCTGCAATAAAAAAGAAATAATTTACACATAATACTATTCCTGCAATGTTATGTATGCTAATGGCTGTTTGAAATTCTATTAGATTAAAATCTTGACTAGAATATTGAAGGCTTAAGCCAGTAATTATTAAAGCTAGAAATAATAATGCATTTAATAAATGCCATAATCGGATCCAAATAGGATATAAATATATTTTATCTTTCATTTTTTCAATATTCTTAATATGCTATGAATTAAAACAAATATTAAAACAAGCCCAAACATAATAGCACTTGCAATGTTTAAATAATAGTTTCTATTGGCCCCAATAATATATGAATCACTTAAGGTTTCTGAATTAAAAAAGCCAAACTTATTTCGATTTTCAACAGCCTGAAACTTATATAGTGATGCCAATAATGTAGAAGATTTTGAATGACATTCTACGCAATCTTTAATTGCATCTTTTTTTGGTTTAATCTGGTGTGCAACTAGTGTAGTTTCTGATTTAAGAGCATGGCACTCAATACACCTAACTGATGCAAAATGCGCGACCTGGTTTGGTAACCAATCATGTTTATTTATCAAACTAGGATTTACCGTGTTTGATATAAGCTGGTATTTATCTATATCGGCATGACAGCTTAAACAAATATTATTGTCGTATACAATGGTTTCCTTAACCTCGTGATTGTTTCTCGCATTTATTTTATAAGTATGAGGATTATGACACATCCAACAAGTGAATTCATCACTATGATGATTTGAATGTTCGCTTTCAAGAAACTCCTCTTGTATTTTTTCAAAATTATATTGTGCTGTTTCTTCATCCCCTTCATGACAATCCATACAAGTTGGCATGTCTTCAAAGCGCAAATCATTATTGTGAGGAAACTCAGTGTAGTCTGAAGCGTGACAATCAGTACATACAAATGTTTTATGATTCTGATCGTAATATAGGGTTGAATCAATAATTAAATATGGATTCATTCTTTTTGTTACATTCTTCTCAGACGACTCATTATAATAAGTGAAGTTATGACTCCCATGGCACGTAAAGCAATAACTGTTTTCTAAGGAATGTTCCATTGGTTCTTCTTGGTGATCTTGCCCAAATAATTGACCACCTAAAAAGACTAATAAAAAGACTATTCTTAACTTTTTCATTTTTTGTTTATGCGTTTTTATACAATAAATTCATTAAAATAATTCCTGGTGACAATCAAAACATGTTTGTTCTTTCCAATCATCCATATCATAAGGGTGTCTGAAAACCAAAGCGCTGTCACCAGTAGCATATTCCATTTCTCCGGATGGACCTTGTGCCTTAATAGAATGGCATAATGTGCATTCCTGTGAAATGACATGCCCATCTTCACTTTTAAACTGGTTGTTGTGACATCTAAAACAACCTAAGGATTCTACATGACCCAAATAATTTGGATAATGCTTCCAAGAGGCTTTCATATAAGGAAAAACATTGTTTGCATATCCATTTTGAATTGCGGCCACAGCTTGGTTAATTTGTTCTAAATTATCAGTGTAATAATTTGGATACGACTCAGAATAATATTTGTGAATTTCTTCCGATATGCCCATGAAGGCCGTATCTTTAGATGGATATTCTTTTGCTAAAGCAAACATGGCAGCACTTTTTATTTCAGGAATCTCTTGTGAGATATTTCCTGCAGTGATTGCATTATCAACAAAATGACTTGGTAGTTTGTAATTATGTGATGGCCTGTTATGACAATCTAAACAATCCATAGTTCGGTATTGCGGATTGGATCTTACTACCTCATTCATTGATTCACTTTGAAAGTGTCTTTTTTCTCCTGTCTTAAGATTGGTATATGTCACCTCTACTATTGTATCTCTTTTCCAACCAGAGGAAATATACTCTATTTGTACATCTGGATTAATATGCCAGTGTATTCCTTCAGACTGACCTAAAGCACTGTGTAAAGGTCCTGTTTTCATGAGGAGTTGAATATTCCATTCTGTATTTTCCTCATCGGCCAAATAGTGCTTTTTAGTGATAAATTTGGGGTCATAAAATTTTTCCGGCCAATGGCATTTTTCACATGTTTCCTGGGCAGGACGAAGATTATGTATTGGTGTTTCAATAGGCCGCGAATAAGCATTTGTTAGAACAGAATATACCTGATACAAACCTGATAGTTTAGATTTAACATACCAATTAGCACCAGAACCCACATGGCACTCAACACAATTAACTCTTGCGTGTGCTGAACCATGATAGGTCACATATTCAGGCTCCATTACATCATGGCATAATGTGCCACAAAATTCATTTGATTCAGTATAATGAAAGACTTCATAACTTCCTATTGCTGTAAACAAGAGGAAAAATGCAGTGCCCAAAACAAATATTAACACTGCAAATCGTTGACTTGGTTCATTAAGGTTTACAATTGGGAATTTAAACTCCCGGTTTGTTAAACTCTTTTTATCAAGCTCCATTTTTCTATTGGTACCTATTGGTATAAGAACAAGCCCAACAACTAAGAAAACTGGTAAAATAATAAAGGTAAATAAGCCTAAATAATTACCAGTTCCCTCAGGAAAAATTAATGATACTATCAAACTAAAAATAATCAATAAAAAGCTAACCGATGCAATAACAGCCCCAGTAATTGTGGTCCAGCTATAAAAATGTTTTGGAAGTTTCATGTGGTTTTGGTTTTAAGGTTATTAATGGAGCTGATTATGGATTCAGTAATGAATGATCCTGCTTGATTAAAAACCCCAAAGACGTGTTATTGTAAAACCTAATCTAAATTCACCTTTAGTCCAGTCAGTTGTATTATACATATAGTTCGATTGTGGTATAATATTGTTTCCATTTGTTAGAAAAATTTCGAATGAGTGTGTTGCGGTAGCAACCTGATAACCAATACCAAAATTAGGTAATGATTTCAATGTAACTTCAGTATTTTCCGACATGCTTTCAATATATACAGGCATTGAATAATGGAAAATAATTGAGGATTGAGAAGAAAACTTAAATCTTCCAAGGAATCCAAAGCCAAGCTTATCATGATCCATTCCTTTTATGTTCTCAAATTCAGCATCAACTGTATTAAAATGAGTGAAGCTTGCATTTACGGCAAAAGAAAACCAATCGGCGAATTTTTTGGCAACAATTAATTGTGTAAAATAAGACATTCTGTTTGCAAATTCATATTCAGAGTAATCAGTTGTTGTTGTTTCGAAAACCGATTTATTTCTTCCATCAATAGCCATATTTGCAAAAATGACAACATCTACTGGAATGGTGTTTTTTCGGGTTTGAGAAAGAGCCTTGTATTTAATATGAAAATCACTGTACATATTAAGTCTTGTGATTCCATAACCAATTTCCAAATTTTTCATTGGAGTAAAGTTTAAACCCATTTTTGTATTTGCAGATGGAGCATAAACTCCATACAAATCAGATATTCCATTGGTATTAAGTAGTCCAAATCGATGAATAATTTGCATTTCCAAAGTTTTTTTCTCTGGAATAAATGTGGTTTGCTCGTCCATCATAATTCCACTAGAGAACATCTCATAAACGGGTTTGTCTTTTTTCTTTTTAGTTGGGGTAGCATCTTCTTGAGAAAAGGCGGATCCTGAAACTAAGCAGACTGCAAGTAATATATATATGATTCTTTTCATTGCTTCAATAATTTAAAGTTTCTACTAATTGTTTAATGCACCTTGTTCTATCCATTGTAATATAATGGCAGCCTCTCCTTGTGTATAGGATTCTCCCCAATTATGCGTCTCAGTATCTGGATGAGGGAAGGCATAAATTACACTAGATTCAGGATCACCAGCATCAATATAAGTATTAATTATTGCGGTATAAGCATTTGTTGGTGAT
>JQIA01002063.1_pt1 | contig 10764 bp, 10 predicted proteins | sample 811431 | NCBI WGS metagenome assembly JQIA01 (sample SAMN02998118, study PRJNA258478) | marine sediment metagenome | biome: marine; feature: seafloor; material: sediment; isolation source: oil-polluted sediment collected from 3 locations (0.5 km, 0.7 km and 0.9 km)... | place: USA: Gulf of Mexico ... | reverse complement strand
TCGTTTTGTGTTTTCTTCTTTCGTTATATTTAAAATACTATCGTAATATGCACCTGCAATAACAAATTCAGCTTGTTCAAAATATAAATCTCCTACCGCCAGATAGGTCAATTCTTTTTGAAGATTAATTGTGTTACTTGCTCGCAATGATTTTTTAAAAAATTTAATTGCATTTTCTAAATTATTTTCATTCTCAAGTGTTCCTAATTGAAAATATAATTCATCTAAATAAGGTCTGTTATCTCTATCTTTTAATAACTTTTTAAAGACCTCAACAGTTTCATTCGCCTCCTCTTTTGTAGAAACATTTTTTGCCTTTTCAATATGAGCGTGAACTTTATATTTAAAAGGTGCTTTTTTAAAATCTATTATCTTTTGAAACGCATAATTAGAAGAATCCAATAATTTTTTTTCTCTATAAATTTGCCCCAGAATAAATAAATTTCGTGCAGTTTGTTCTTTGTTGTTAGAAGTTGATACCGCCCTATTTAAATGGTTGGTTACTTGCTGTAAACTATCCATTTTAACATAAGCCATTGCAATTGCTGTATGCGCCTCCTCTTTAATTTTACTTGCTAACGCTGTATCTTTAAGTAAATATTTTAAATTTTCTATTGCTTGTTCTTCATTTTGTAAACGGACCAACGTTTTTGCTTGCCAAATTTTAGTTTCATTCATTAAATCGGCACTCGGGTAGTTTAATATCACAAAATTAAATGCTTCGAGAGCAGGAACAAATCTTTTTGAATAATAACGCGACTTTCCTAATAATAAATACGCATTATCAATTTGACTATTGCGCTCTATTCTTGCAATTAACATGGAATGTTTCTGAATTGCTTTTACAGCCTTTTCTTCAGCCTTTTCAAATTCTTTAGGAGAATCGTCTTGATTGCTTGGAATACCTGATATAGCCAAATCATCAACTTTTAATGGCTCAATTGGCAATCGTTTCCAATAATTATCTTTGTAGTTTGAATTTAACTGTAGTAACCCTATCCTTAAAGCTTCATGTCCATTATAAAGTACATTGTACTTTGTGGACATTGCTTGATAATTTCGATTTAAAAAAGCATCTTTTTTTGTTGAGCAACTAACAACTAAAAAAATAACTAATAAGGTTCCAACTATTTTATAAGTACTTTTCAAAAAAAATTATTTTACAAACCCTTAAACTTACTACTTAACTCAATTATTGTAAAGGGATTGTAAAAATACAAAAAACAACTTGTTTTTTTAACTTAGACTGAAAAATACGCTTCCAACTCTTTTAATGTTTCTTCTGAAGTTTTTAAATCTTTAACAACCAGACCTTTATCCAACACTACAATTCTTTCGCAAACTTCAGTAACGTGTCCTAAATCGTGACTAGAAATTAAAACCGTTGCATTGCTATTTTTAGTTAAATCTCTCAATATCTTTTTAAGTCTAATTTGAGTAGTTGGATCTAAATTTGCAAACGGTTCATCTAAAATTATTACTTCAGGGTTACCAATAAAAGCTGCTACAATTCCTGCTTTTTTCTGATTCCCTTTTGATAAATCTCGTAAGTACTTCTTTTTCCCAATAATTTCATCATTAAAAATTTCTGAGAACTGCTCTAAGAAAGTATCAATTTCATTTTTATTCATTCCTCTTAATTCTCCAATAAAATAAAAATATTCTTCTGCAGTTAAATATCCTATTAAAAAACTTTCATCAATAAAAGCTGCTGTAAATGGTTTCCAATCTTCACTTTTATTTACCTGAATATTGTTGTTAACAACACTACCTGTTGTTGGTTTAATTAGATCTAAAAGTAAATTAAAATAAGTAGTTTTTCCAGCTCCATTATTTCCAACCAATCCAAATGACTGTCCTTTTGGAATTTCTAAAGAGTCTATATTTAAAACGGTTGCTTCACCATATTTTTTTGAGAGTTCGTTTGTCTTAATCATTGTGTAAATTTTAATTATTTTTTTCGCCGAATGCAGCAATTGTTTTATATTTTCCCTTTTGATATATCCCCTCTATTTTGTTAAGAAAAAAGCTTTTAAATATAATTCCTAATAAGCCACTTAACCCTAACACCAATAACCCCGATTCAAAGTTTATAAATTTATAAGGAATATAAAATAACACCATTGGTAACACCATTTTAGGCAAGGCGATTAACATTTGTGTTGGGTTAAACCCATTGGTATTACTAAATGCCTTTGCCTTTACATTTAATTCTACAGGGACTCTATTTAAGGCTCCTCCAAATAATGTAATAAAAGAGTTTAGCCCAATATTAAACAATGCAGCAGCAGCAATCATTCCGTAAATTTTCCATCCAAAGTATAAATAAGGAGTCGCTAAAATAAATGAAAGTGATACTCCGAAAACCATTAAATACCATTTGGATTCTAAATATTTTCTATATGGAATATTTTGGCTCATTAACATTTTATAATATTCGCTATCCCAAGATGGTACCAATTGACCAAATGTTAATAAAAACCCACCTGTTACAAATACAGATGCAAATGCTAACCAGGCAGGTGAATCTTTATAAGCTTCTTGGGTGAAAAAAATTAACCCATAGAATAAGAATAAAAAAGACATCATCATAACTTGCTTTGGTCTCGCATTTCTCCAAATTAGTTTTAGGTCATTTTTTAAAAATGTAGATACACTTCCAAAACGATCCATCCAAGACAAATCTGAAGCGTTAACTTCTTTTATTTTTTTTGAAACAGCATCATCCAAATAAAACCCTTTTCTTATATAATTGAAGTTTAAAAAATACAAACCTATCAATAGTCCTAAAGGAATTATGGTTAATAATGGACTATTATATAACGCGTTAAAGGCAACTCCTATAGGTTTTGCGACTTTAAATAAATCAAAAAATTCTAAGCCAATTAAAATTGCTAAAACTGAAACAAGTACATAAAAAACAACATTACTTTTATTAATTAAAAAGTTTATAAAGTTATTTGAAAACACCAAGCATAAAATTGCAAAAAACCAACATATAACATTTAAAACAGGATATCCTTGAATAAGCAGCACAATGCTAAATGGTAAAAAGATGATTATTGGAATAAAATTAAAAAAAGATATTGCTGTTTTACCCAACAAATAGTTAATTACTTTAGTGCGCTTAACAGGAATTATCATTAATGGTTTTACATTCATTACTGGCAATTGTTGCATAAAAAATCGTATTACCAAATCAAAAATAAACCAGAAAATTAAAAAATTGTTTACTGTTACAATAGGATCTACTTCTGGAATTATTTTTTTCAGAATAAAAAACAAGCCTATTCCAAGTAACAGAGCCATCCCTCCAAAATATAGCACTGCCAGAGCCAATAATATTTTTATACCAATTCCTTTTTGAAAATATGACGAACGGGCAAATTGTTTCCATTCAAAGGTTAAAAAATTCTTAATCATTTGGTTATTTATTTTTACTTAACGGTTAATAGGTGTCTTAAAATTTATAATTGTTACACTAATTTATATTCTAAGATATTGTTTTATAAGTATCTCTTTATTTTTTTAAAAGTAAAACAACTGTTTTAATGTAAATTAAAACCATTAGCAAACTTAGATATAGTTTGTTATTTTTGCAGTATTAAAACTAAAAAATGCAAGAAAAAGACTCTCTTCCCTTTAAAAAAATAGAAATTACAGTAATACTCGATAATGAAGAGGAAACATTTGAAATGGATTCAGACACTTCTATTTTGGAAGCTGTCTTAGAGAAAGATATTGATGCTCCTTTTTCATGCCAAGGTGGAGTTTGTAGTAGTTGTATGGCTAAAATTACTGAAGGTAGTGCTGTTATGGATAAGAATACAATCTTATCAGATGCTGAAGTAAATGAAGGATTTATTTTAACATGTCAAGCACATCCTACTTCTCACAAAATTACTATTGATTACGACGATGTTTAATAAAATATAGTATTTTCACGTTTTATTAAACAACTATGGCCTTTAACGAAATAAAAGACGCGGTACTTATTGGATTTTTCTTGTCTTTTATGATTGGCCCTGTTTTTTTCATGCTTATACATACCAGTATTATTAAAGGAGCTAGAGCTGCTATTGCCTTCAATTTAGGTGTGATATTAGGTGATATTGTTTTTATATTAATAGCTTACTTCGGCAGTAAAAGTTTATTAGAGCAAATAAAAGATGATCCTCGTTTATTTTACATTGGGGGTTTAATTTTATTAGTCTATGGTCTCATTATGTATCTAGATAAAAATCAAAAAAATGTGATACAAAATGAACCTCTCATACTTCCTGAAAAAACAAATTATTCGAGACTCTGTATAAAAGGGTTTTTACTCAACTTTATTAACGTTGGCGTACTCGCTTTTTGGCTTGGAATGATTGTAGTTGTTGGTACTAATTTTCACATGAATCCGTCTAAAATATTTAACTATTTCACTGTTATTTTAATTAGCTATTTTATTATAGATATTGGTAAAATATTATTAGCTAAACAATTAAAAAAGAAACTAACCTCTCAAATAATTTACAAAGTAAAACGAATTATGGGTATCATATTAATGGTTTTTGGTATTGCTTTAATGTTAAAAGGGTTTATTCCAAAAGAAAAAATGAATCTGAAAAATGTAATTGAGAACATAGAATATTAAACAATAAAATTAATTTCTAGTAACCCCCAAAATTCTATTAATGACAAAAATAACATCACGTCAAAAGCAAGCAAAAATTTTACGGTTATTTAGAAAAACTCATAAAACAACTGGCGCTATCCTTTTCGTTTTCTTTTTTGTTATTTCTGTGTCTGGTGTTTTATTGGGATGGAAAAATAACAGTAATGGGTTTATTCTCCCAAAAGCCATTCAAGGTACTTCATCCAATCTTCAACATTGGTTACCTATTGAAAGTTTGCATCAAAAAGCATGTGTAATTTTGAAAGATTCTGTTTCAAAAGATCTTTCACTAGAAATTGATAGAATTGATATTCGAAAAAATAAGGGAATGGTTAAATTTGTATTCAAACATCATTATTGGGAAATACAACTCGATGGGACTACAGGTAAGGTATTACAAATTGGAAAAAGACACTCTGACTTTATTGAAAATTTACATGACGGCTCTATTATAGATCATTGGTTTAACACAAACAAAAAGCAATTTAAAGTAATTTATACTACAATTATGGGGTTATCTTTACTGCTATTTACAGCTACGGGTTTTTGGCTTTGGTATGGGCCTAAAATGATGAAAAGAAAGAAGAAACTCCTACATTAATTCTTTAAGAATACAATTCATACAATAAGCAACTTATTTTAGTATCTTTGAAGTATATCATTAAAATGAATACCATGGGGAATTCAATACTTATTGCTAAAATTATTGCAATTATTTACCTTTCATTTGGAGTTGGTTTACTGTTCAATGGGAATTACTACAAAAAGGAAATTAATAAATTACTTGATAATGGTTCCTTTATGATTCTTGGTGGATTTATGGCAATTGTTTTTGGTTTAATCATTATAGAAAATCATAATTACTGGGTAAATAACTGGACAGTTTTAATTACCATAATTGGTTGGGTTGCATTAATAAAAGGAATTTTTTTATTGGTATTTCCCAATAGTCTAAATGTATTTAAATCTTTTCTACAACACGGAAAGACCCTAAATTTTTTAGCACCTTTAATCATCGTTTTTGGATTGGTTTTTGCATATTTTGGTTTTTTATAAACTCAAATCTTTTAGTAAAATCTTATATTATAAAAAGGCATATTCATTTACATCATTTCTTTATATTTGATGCCAAAAAACATACCTTTCTTTTAGTCTAAAAAAAATACAAATGAATAAAATAACATTAGCAAATAACCTGAAAGTTTCTCAAATAGTTCAAGGACATTGGAGATTGTCAGATTGGGATTTGAATGCGCAAGAATTACTTAAATTAACGCAGCAAACCATTGAATTAGGCATTTCAACTTTTGACCATGCAGACATTTATGGAAATTATAGCTGTGAAGAATTATTTGGGAATGCACTAAACTTAAATAAAGGAACTCGTAAAGACATTCAAATTATTACTAAATGCGGTATTAAACTGATCTCTGATAAATTCCCATCAAGAAAATTAAAATCGTATGATTATAGTTTTGACCATATTATTTCTTCTGTTGAAAACTCTTTAAAAAATCTTGGCACAGATTATATTGATGTTCTTTTATTGCATCGTCCTTCACCCTTTTTTAATCCTGAGGAAGTAGCTAAAGCTTTTTCTATGCTAAAAGAACAAGGTAAAGTTTTAAATTTTGGAGTTTCTAATTTTAACCCGCAACAATTTAGTATGTTGGCTACTTACCTAGATGAACCATTAGTTACAAATCAGGTTGAAGTATCTCCATACTGTTTAGAACATTTTGAAAATGGAAACATCGACTATTTTTTAACTGAAAAAATAAAACCCATGGCATGGTCTCCATTAGCAGGTGGTAACATTCTAAATCCAACTACTGAAAAAGGACAAAGATTATTAAACACTTTAACAGAAGTTGCAAACGAATTGTCAATCCCTAATATTGACACTTTAATTTATAGTTGGTTATTAAACCACCCCGCTAATATTATTCCCGTTATTGGTACAAGTAAAATTGAGAGAATTAAGAACGCTGTAGCTGCTATAAAAATTAAACTAAGTTCTGATTTATGGCAAAAAATTTATATTTCTTCCATAGGAAAGGAACTTCCTTAAAGCTGAAATTATTTCATTAGAAAATTTAATAAAAGTAATTATGACAGCAGAAAGATTAGATGGAAAAGCTAGAAAAAATATTCAAATAGGAGTATCTGTAGAAATTGTCCAAAAACACCACCAAAGAACAGGTGAATTAACCGACGGAATTGTAAAAAAAATACTTACAAAATCTTCAAATCATCCTCATGGAATAAAAGTACAACTAGAAAATGGCTTCGTTGGTCGCGTTAAGAATGTATTAATTTAGTGTATTATTTGCTGCTTTTAATTGTCAATCAAAAGAGAAAAAAGGACACAACAAAAAGCGCCATAAATTAACAGTAAATTTACAACTGTTGTTAAAATTATAACAAACAACAAAATTTTAATTAATTGTAATAATTAAGACTTAAATTTATAAGCTAATGGCACTTATAATTTTTTAAAAACTCATCTAGCGACATTGGTTTAAAATTTCTAGCTACATTGTGTTTTACATAGGTGTTATAATTTCTTCTAGCAACTTTTACGGTTGCTTCTGAATCAGCATTTTCAAAAAAGAAATCAGATTTCATAAAAAATAAATTAGGGTTAATGTATCATTTATAATGCTATAAAGCTACAATACAATTAGTTAGAATCCTAATTTTCATTCCATTTGTTGTTTTTTTAACACTTTTTATGTTGTTTTAATAACCATTCATTTAATATCCTTATATTTAAAAAAGCTTATATCTTACATGAATTAACGGAATTATTTAATAAAAAAATGATTCTTGAATAATACCTCTTTTTACTTCTTTTCAAAAGTATTGTTGTTTCTATCAATATCTGCCATTAACTGAGTTGGATCGATTTCAATAGTTTTAATTTCTTTTAAAGTAGTAAAGGTATAAGTTGGTTGTGCCCAGGGCCAATCTTTAAGAATAGTAGCTGAAGTTGGTTTTTCACCACGCATCATTCGTAAAGGGATATTGAAATCTTCTGAGGTACCATCAACATAAGTAACTGAAACGTCAACCGGCATAGGTATTTGTCCAACTCTTGCCAGAGTAATATTCTTGCCTTCAACTTTAGCAATTGCATAATCAATTGTATGGGTAGTTTCTATCCACTCGTTCAAGTACCAATCTAATTCTATCCCTGAAACTTTCTCGGCAGTCCGCTTAATATCGTTTGGTGTTGGATGTTTAAATTTAAAATCATTATAATATTTTTTAAGTGTTTTCTTCACGTTATCTCCCCCGATAATATAATTTAATTGTGTTAAAAACATACTTCCTTTAGTATAACTTGCAATGCTAAATGCTGTGTTTGTGTTGAATCTATCAGCATGAGTTGTTAGTGGTTCTTCAATTGCCGCATTTACTGCATAATAATACCCATTGTAACTACTTGGAGAGGGTGTTGCTTTACGGCCTCTTAATATTTTTGCTGAAGCCATTGATGAAATGTAAGATGCAAATCCTTCGTCCATCCAAGAGTGTTTACTTTCGTTTGATGCTAGTAACTGTTGAAACCACGCATGAGCTAATTCATGAAAAATGGTTCCTACAATACTATTAAATGATTCTCCACCACTAATCAATGTACACATTGCATATTCCATACCTCCATCACCACCTTGAATTACAGAATATTGTTTCCAAGGGTAAGGACCAATATTTTCATTATAAAAATTCAAAGCTTTTTCAGTATATGGCTGTATCTTTTTCCATGCTTTTGTATATTTTTTATCATTTTTATATAAAAAATGAATCTCAACCCCACTTACTGTTTTAAGCACATCATGTGTGTATTTTGGATCAGCAGCCCATGTAAAATCATGTACATTGGGAGCTTTAAAATGCCAAGCTAATTTTTTAGTTTTTTTGATTTTTAGCTTTTTTGATTTGTCTTCATAACCATGCCCTATTTCTTGTGGGTTTTGAAGATAACCAGTTCCGCCAACTGTATACGTTTTATCAATATGAATGGTAACATCAAAATCTCCCCAAACCCCATGAAACTCTCTTGCGATGTAAGGATGAGCGTGCCAACCTTCAAAATCATATTCTGCCATTTTAGGATACCACTGTGCCATGGAAAGTGCCACTCCATCTTCACTATTTCTACCTGCCCTTCTAATATGTACAGGTAATTGACCATCAAAAGTCATCTCAAAAATCACCTTCTCTCCAGGTTGAATTGAAGTATTCAAAGTAACTTCTAAAACTGTACCCTCAACAGTATATTTAACAGTTCTTCCATTTTGTTTTAAAGATTTAACTTCTAAATATCCTATTTCATGTGGAAGTAATTTAGCAATTCTGCTTTCATTTCTAGGATTCTCTCTTGTTCCTTTATTACCAACCATTCTTCCATCCGGATCTACAATACTTTTCGAATGCGCATCCATTTCACTATTTGGTTGAAAAGCATTGTAATATAAATGGTAAAAAACTTGGTTTAAGACATCGGGTGAATTGTTTGTATATATGAGTTTTTGAGTTCCTTTATATTGGTATTTTTTTACATCAACATCAACATCCATTGTATAATCCACATGCTGCTGCCAATACGAATTATTGTTTTGTGCAGAAACTGTAGTTGTAACAATTAAAATAATTAATGCTAGTAGTCTTTTCATCAAGAGTAAATTTTATGTTGCAATATAGAAATATCCATAGAAAACAAAAAAGCACACTCTTATAGAGTGTGCTTTTTAACAGAATATTATAATTTTATTACTTTCCGTTTACCATTTTATCGGCTAATACTAATGCGTTGTAAGCATTAGCAACTTTACCCGAAATAGATAATTCAGAGAATTTTTCTTTTACATCTTTCTTTCCTGGTACTAATACTTCCATATCAATTTCAACTCCTGAATTCATAATAATATGTTTTACTTGGCTTGCAGATAGTTGTGGGTAATATGATCTCACTAATGCTGCAATTCCAGCTACTTCAGGCGACGCCATTGAAGTTCCGTTGTATTTAGCATATTTATTTTGAGGAACCGTAGAATAAATTTGAACTCCAGGTGCAAAAACATCTACATTTAATTTACCATAGTTAGAGAAATTCGCTGGTAATTTTTCGTCATAATTAGAGCTCATTGCTCCTACTGTTATTAAATTATCTGCTATTTCAATTACCTTATCCGAAGAATCGTTTGGCCAATTGTCTTTTACATCAATATCTTTTCGATCATTCCCTGCTGCATGAACCAGTAATACGTCATGTTTTTCAGCATATTTAATGGCATCAAATACCCAATGACGATATGGAGAAAAACTTTTTCCGAAACTCATATTTACAACTTTAGCGCCATTATCTACAGCATATCTAATAGCTAATGCAACATCCTTATCACGCTCATCACCATCTGGTACAGCTCTTACAGACATTAATTTCGCATTATGTGCAACTCCATTCATCCCAACACCATTATTACGTGAAGCTAAAATAATACCCGAAACATGTGTTCCGTGAGATTCTATTTCTGTAGAGCCAATCACAAATTCGTTTCCGTAGATAACATCCGTAATATCCTCAGGGTTATCACCTACAATTGCTCTACCATCAAAATTAAGATCGTAGTTTTTATTTTTCTTTTGAGTCGCGTAATACTCTAAATAAGCGTGCTCATTTAAGCCTCTACTTTGTAAATTTAAAATATCTCCTATTTGTGCTTTAAGAGTTTCATCTTCAGTTTCGATAGCTTTAAGTTCTTCAACGGTATAATCATCTTTCCCTAAATATTTTTTAACTGAAGCAAAATTATCTCCAATTTGAGCTAATCTATCCAATGTTTTAAAATGTCTACCAGATGAAGCATTGTATGCTTTTAAATATTTTTGATAAATTTTGAAAGCAGCTTTTTCTTCTTCTTTAACATCATCAATTATTTTTCCATCAAAACGAGGTTTCATTTTAGCAAATAATCTAGTTATTTCAAGTTGTTCAGGAGCTGCAACTCCATTTCCACCTAAGAAATTCCATCCATAAACATCATCAACATAGCCATTCTTATCATCATCAATTTTATTACCTGCAATTTCATTTG
>JQIA01002062.1_pt1 | contig 10764 bp, 29 predicted proteins | sample 811431 | NCBI WGS metagenome assembly JQIA01 (sample SAMN02998118, study PRJNA258478) | marine sediment metagenome | biome: marine; feature: seafloor; material: sediment; isolation source: oil-polluted sediment collected from 3 locations (0.5 km, 0.7 km and 0.9 km)... | place: USA: Gulf of Mexico ... | reverse complement strand
AGTAGTGCTATTGCTCCATTTATTTCTTGATCGTCTAATTCTGCCATTAAGTACGAAGTATAGGTTTTATGTTTACTTTGACTTATAAATTCATCGTATAGGTCCATAAGGAATGCGAATTTAGATTGGTAGGGTGTTTTACCTTGGCTAGCTGAGGATACCGCTAGTACTGCTGCAAATATGTCTTGTGGTTTACGTAGTAGTGTAAAACTCTTACCGTCACCGAGTCTATTAGCAAGTTCGTCTATGATAGCTGCATTTGTTAAAGTTACAAACAAAGTTTTACCGTTACGGCAAGGGTTATCTGTACCAGTAAACTTAAACTCTGGACTTATTACTTTTTGCATTTTAAGTTCTATACGTTTTGCTATGCTTTTAGAGCATCTAAAGCTGTGTGTTAACTTAGTGTATTCAGCTTCATCTTTTAGTACGTCAAAACCGTTAACTAAATTCAAGAACTTATAGATAGCCTGATTAGCATCACCAAGCCCTAATTTTTTAGGTGCGTCTATTAGTTTAAATATTTCTAAGGCTACTCCTGTAGAATCTTGGCATTCATCCAGTATTACTATACCTACTTTTATCTTTACTGTTCCCTCGACTAGCATTAAGTGTAAGGATTTCAGTAAGAAATTAAATGTAGGTTGTAGCGTTCCTTCCGCCATAGCTTCCACATACTTCACAGAAAGCTTTTTAAGCTGCTCTGCTTTGTAGTGGGCTTTAAAGTAGTTATCGAAGTATTCGTACATACAAGAGCTACCGGATACAAAAAATGTATCTAGAGCATCGATAATACTTCGCTTATCTGTATAAGATACTTTTTCAGTGATGCACTTATAGTTAAATGTACTTATACCATTTTTAGGTTTCACATACTTATAAGCTAGTGCGTGTAATGTCTTAGCTTCTACAGGACTGTGCATAAACCGGTCTGCCATATCTTCCACAATGCTTTTATTAAACGCTGTGTATATTCCTGATGATACCTTTAACTCTTGTGTTACTCTCTTAGCAAGGGTAGATTTCCCCGTACCTGCAGCAGCATCCACCATCAGCATACCGTCATTAGCTACTAAGAAATCCACCACTACTTGTTGTTCTTCTGTTAAATCATGTTTCATAGTTATCCTGTTTTAATTATTGGGATTCGATATACTCTTTTATTACGTTAAACATACTCTTTTCCTTGCAGTCGTTTGGGTCTACCCTAATTAAAAGTACTCCCTTACCTGCTATTTCCAGTATACTTGCTAGCTGTTCTAGAAATCCTTCTGGTGCGTTATCCGGATTTAAACTACTGTAAAAATGGTCTTTAAAATTCACACTGTCTACGTTATTCCTGTATGTTTCAAATATAGGAGTTTTGGAGTTAATTATTAAATCCGCATGTACTGAACTACGGGTGTCTGTTACTACTTTTTTATCCATCTCTTAAAGTACTCCGATTGTTTAATATTTGTAGGTGTACTAAACACCGTAAATTTACCCTTACTAAGAGGTGTACAGTAACTAAGTTTGTACTCAAGCGTATTATCTATAGGATCAACCTGTATACCTAGTATTTTTGATTCAAAAAATTCTGCACCATTCCAGTAGGCGACTGTTTCTCCCTTAGATAATTCTATTTTGTTCATTTTTAGTCCTCACAGTTTAAGCAATTTTCAACGTCATCACCGCAGATTTTGCAGTAACGTATTTCGCACTCTTCATAGCATCTACCGTCCTCATCTACGTCTTCCTCACTTTGCACATTGCTACATTTAGGGTTAGTACACTCTACATCTTTAGGTACGTAAAATGGGCTTCTAGGATCACTATCGTAATTTCTTACATCCGATGGGTAGTTATCATGTAACGACATTTTGTCTCTCCTATACTTTGTATTATCTTTTTTGTTTGTGCCTATATCTCTAAGTAACAGGTAAGCTATGGTACACAGCACTGACATTACCAATGTGGCTGAAAGTTCTAGGCTGATTGACATACCTATGCCTCCTCACACTGTGTTCTTATGTACTTTGCTTGTTTAATCCCATTGATTTTTTTGTCTTCAACACTAATGCTTGTTGCTCCAGACACCAGACCGTAGTCTTCACATACCGCTACAGGCCCTGTCTTAACATTTACGTATTGGTCTTTCAGTACAAAGAGCACTAAAATCAAAAATGTTATAAGTACAGCGTGTAAAATTTCTTTATTTTTCATTCTTACTTTTACTTCTTATTTTCGTTAATCCTGTCTTGTACTGTTTGTTCCAGCATACATTCAAGTAGTACCGTTAGCCTGTTACCTGCTTTTTTACTTTTACTACCGTGAAATTCCCTTAGCAGGTAAATTACCGAATCCGAATCCATAGAGTCAAACATACCTGCGTACACCTCTATAGAGGCCCCATACAGTATCTCTTCCCTTAATGCTTTTTCTCTAACTTCCATTACAGGTTCTCCGTAAAATAAAAGAGTACCCACCGAATACCACTCGACAAACTCAGAGTGCCAGTGACTTAAGAAGGTGGTAGGTACTATAAAGGGTTACTTGTTTTCTAATTCTTTCAACTTTTCTGTAGCAATCTCGATATACTTACGAATTTCTCGTATTTCTATTTGTTGAGGAGTTTCTTTTGGTTTGCAGGGTTTGATACGATATGTATAACCAGATTCCCACATAGGGGCATCCGTAATTAACCACTCATAACTAGATACCTGCACTTCAATAATAGCCCCCATTGACCATGCTTTGATTAACTCTGCGTGAACATGAGGCTTAGCATCACGTTGCACTAGTTCTAAATACTTAGTATGCATACGGTAGCTACTTCCATCATGTGCAACACTTACAATGCTACTAGTCTCTTGTTTACCAATAACTAATAAGCTACCAACGTTAATATTGATGTTTTCGGAGTAATCTGCACCTATCCGTATAACCAAATCACCTTTTTTAAATTTATCCACCTGTTTTCTCCTCAAGTTTTATCATGTACGTGCGCATAACACTATTCGAGTCGATGCCTGTGTAATATTTAATTTCCATAGGTGTTTCCCCTATACTAAATTTAACCATAATTCTGTCTAGTTTTTCAGATAGTGCTAAACACTCCTCAATACAGTCTACGTCCCATTTATCTTCTGGGTAGTTAACTTCGATACTAATTCCCATTTTCATTCTCCTTATGTAATTTACCCTGTATAGCACTATCAAGTTTTTTAACTAATTCAGCTTTAGCGTATTCTGTATAAATATTATTTGGGATTGCGTTCCTAGCTAAATAGACGACTTCTATTAGTTGAGCATTGCGTTTATTAACATAGTCCATGTTACCTAGCAATATCTCTATCGTGGTTCTACTACAGACTCTTGCCTCATTTATCCACATACCAACTTGAATTAACGAAGCGATTATAATTCCAGTGCCGATCAGAATATCATTACCTGTGTAAAATCCTGATAATATTAGTAGCACACTCGCTATAAATAGTAGTTTTATGTCTATTGGTAATTTAACTTTCATTTTTGATCTCCAATATTTTTAATCAACCATAACCCAATTTTTGCATTTAGAATTATGGTGAATACCTTTAACTGGCGTTGAACTATATTCTTTACAGCACGGTTCGTCATTTACTAGTGGGCAATTATTCTTAGTGCAATTACCTTCAGTGTTTTCTAGATTAAGTAGATTGGAACAGTGGGATGTGACTACCTCACCATTTCTATCACATTGGTATCCATAGTCTTTACATGGTGCGTTTATAGCAGGACAATCCTCACGCATGTGGTTATCGTTATCCGTCAAGTCTGAAATAAACTCTTCAAAAGGCTTATAATACAAAGCTCTGTCCATACTAGTAGTCCAAGCCCCATCCTTAGTACCTATACAAAATGGGTATACTTCACTATCACCAAGAAACGTAGGTAGCTTATCGTTCTTTTTTAACCAAGCTTTAACATACGCAACTTCACAAATATCTTTACAGACAACCACCGTACTTCCATGCTCTATGCTTTTATATTCAGCTTTCATTTTTATTCTCCAATACTTTTAATAAACATTCAGCAGTAGCCCTGATTAACGACGTTGCCCTCACTACTTCTGAAAAACTATTATCAATAGCTACCAATCTAACTAATTGATGTTTACCTCTATTGAAAGATTCCATTTTCAGACAGTGCTTTTCAACTAGCGGCATTAAATCATTCCAATTGGTGCAATAGTTAATACCGCTGTTAGTTAAAAATCTGTCAATTCTTTCCCTTTCTGGATAAATTATATGAGCTAACCGCGCATTCAACTCTAAATCAGTCATACTGTGCTGCCAATTTACCCATATTAAACCAAATCCACATAGCATTGATTGAAGCATTTTTATATATAAGATCTTCATTCAGTTCAAAATAGTACGTGTCTTTAACTAGTCCAGATTCTACAGCTATACCTTCAAATATTTTCTTATCATCTTCATTCATTATAGTCTCCTTGGGTCAGTACGAAACCCCCCTGAGGACTTCCTACTTTCCGATAGTTCTCTTAACTTTCGTAAGTCATGCCTGTTACCTGTTTCAAAACAGTGATCAGCCCACTCAAGTTCATCTTTTGTTAAATTTTTGTATTCATCTAAAGGTTGTGACATAACTAGTTCCTCAATCTTTGTACCTTACTGATTTTTTGTGAACATATAAGGTTTATTTTCATACGTTGGAATAACTTTGCCATTAACAATAGGCTCAATTATTGTAGATAGTTTAGACTGCTCTACTCCCTCGAAGAAAAGAACAATAGCGTCTTTGGAGAACTTTATAGAATGTATATCACCGGCTTCCATACTGTATAAGTTACCTTCTTCAAATTCTTCTTCCACAGCAAAAAAGTAGTCTTCGCTGATGAGTTTGGGTACGTGTTCACCTATTTTTCCTGAGTACTTTAATTGAGACACTGCGTATAAATCAGCATCATCATAGTCTAATGGGTTTTCATCTTTATCCACTTTATACCATAAAGTGTTGGTTACACTTCCGCGTAAAACTAGACAGGTAAAGTTAAATCTGTGACTGTGAGGTGTTATGGCATCACGTTGGTTTCTACTCATTTCAAACAAACGCACTTTTCCGTGTCCATTATTTCCAACCAAGCTACTCGATAACCCAGCTAGTACGTAGTTATTGACTGTAGTATTTTTCATTTGTTCTAATATATTTATTATTTGTTTCATTTTATTTCATCCCAGTTAGCAAGCTCAATATCAAAGCCGTATTGCTGTAATTTTTTAGAGCTAGACTCATGCATACTGTCATAAAAAGTATGCGTTGATAAGTAAGTGCCTTCGCAAGTATGCTCACCAATAGGTACAACCCAACCATTACCATCTTCTGGAGTAATTTCCAAACGATGAGTTTTTGATGGTGGTACTCTTGCCAGTTCTTCCCAGTTATTTATTTTAATCACTTTCTAATCCCTCTCTTATAACACTTATTACACACAGGGCTCTTACCCTGATGCTGTATTTTGCATCTGGAACACCTTGGTAGATGAGTACTCATTCGGCTAACTCCTAGAGTCTTAAGGTTCTTTCGTAATAACAGTTGTTACATAAAATAATTTTAACTTCTTTATTTTCGTGTAACTCTTGATGAGGTTCGTTATACTCTGAAACCTCTTTACTGCCCTTACAGTCCTCACAACGTGCTTGTTTAACTGCCATTTCACACCTCTTGGATATGGTTTAATTGCTCTTTTAACTCATCTATTTCACGTTCTTGCTCAGCTATCCTATGCTTTAAGCCAGTACGATAAGCATAATACTTATACTCTATATTAGTTATTTCTCTATCTGCAAGCTCTGCTATCTCCATCATATTCCCGTAGCTTCTCTTACCAGTATCTAAATATGCTTTCATTTGTTTTTGAAAATTTATCACTAGGTTATCCTCTTTTAATCACGTATACACATTGCTTATTGTGTATGTAAGCGGTGACAACGCTCATAAAGCATAGGTTAATATTGATCATTATCACTACTACAATTAGTTTCATCGGTTTCAGCCCATAAGTTGTTAAGCACTAAACAAATAACAGCGAATAAAAGAGTCGCAAACCCGAAGCAAGATGTAATTAGACCACCAAAGAAAGTCATGCGCATAATTCCATGTGATCTATCAAGGTAGTCTATAAGTCCTGTACCAATCAATCCTGATACGTACCAAGTAATACTTAGTATCGCTGTTGCTAAATCCGCATCAGTCATTTCACTAACTCCTTATCACTTAGTTTAGTTAATTCACTAAAGTTACTATTACTACTTCGACAATAAATAATTTTACCATCAAGCTTGTAATCTTCTGTGTTGAACTTAGAATAAAGACAGAGTTGCCTATATGTATTTTCTTCAGCTGCATCCGCTCTGATTGTGTTATATGTATTAAGTGCCATAAAACCAAGTAAAGATAAAATTACTAGAAAATTATTCATTTGTTTCCTCCCATACATAAGATGTTATTTCTTTCTTAACACACTTAACCCATCTAAAATCTCTAATACATTCCTGTAAACCTGCATACTCTAAATCACTTGCATCTGACATAATCCAATACCCAATTAAATGGTTATTAGTGCTGTCGCCACATGATTTAACAGATTCACTTGTCACTTTTATCACATACTTATTTTGAGCCTTACCCTTACGCATTTCATAATGGGATTCTTCTACGTAATTAGCCCAAGTATCGAGAAAATACTGCTCATCTTCTGTAAATCTTTTAGTATTCATTCAACTTACACCTCAGTTAATATACTTATCATCAAGATCCGTCAAAGCTAGATCAGAGTAAAGTATTCTAAAAAGATTTCCACAGTTAATTTCAATCAACTCTCCATCTTCACCAATCTCTAAACCAATACCGTCATCAGGATTCCATCCTAGCGTTACTACATGATTATGTGAAACATTACCATAGCTAAAGACAACTGTAATAGTGAAGCTTATGAAGTCATTATCGTATAGATCAACTAGTATTTCAGAGAATCTTGTTTCAAAATAACTAGTGTAGCCAAGTTGCCCAAGTATTTGATCCACCTTGTAAATTGCGCTATTGATATGGAGTTGCTGTTTCTTTGCCAGTTTATTCATCTACCCCATACCTCGCTTTACAGTTAGAAATGGCATCTTCGGCTGTAGCGTAGATTGCCTCTCTATTGAATGCGTTGTTACCATAGCTGTCATTGTTCCAGTAAAGGCGTTGGTATAAATCAACAGCGCAAATACGTTCAACATAGTATATTTCACCGAGCTTGGGCTTAACTCTCAAGCAATCCGGTACTTCAATTCCATTTATGATTCTTGTTTTTGGTTTGATTCTATGCCAGTGCTTAATTAATTTTGTATCGTCTAGCTCTATCCAGCTCTTTAGTGTAGGCTCTTGAATAACCTCACCATTAGCTCTAGCGGTGTATAGTTTTGCTAAGTATAAGTCTTTTTCTTTTTGGTTCATTCTGCAATCTCCTTAAAGAATCTTGATATCTTTTCGTTTTCCTCTGAGAGCATTACTGAAATTACTATATTAACAACGATCAAGACTCCGCTAACCAGTACTTCACTGATGGAATAGTCTGTACCACCAAATACAAAGTAATTCTCCTGTATAAATACCAAGGTCATCAATAACGCTCCCAGTATATTTCCTATATTATTTTTTATCTAATGCCTCCGTAATTAGTCTTTCATAGTATCTACAAAAATCGACATGCTTGCCGTTAGGAACTCTAATAGCTTTATACTGTTTTTTATAAAATCTCAAGACACTGCGTAAGTTTTTTATTTCGTCCTCATTTAGCGATAGTTCAAAAGCTCTTGGTTGTTTGGGAGTTGTTTCACGTATATTCATTCGTCTTCATCCTCACTGTAAAAACAGGGCTCATAACTACTCCAATCCGTACCAAGTAGTTGAACAACGAGTATTACTTCTAGCACAACAACAGATGTAGTCATGTACCAGTCGAACTCAAACAACATGAAATTATGTATAACAACTACAGACAAAAGTGCAAATATTATGGCTAAAAGGGCTGATAGCATTAGTGCTAGGTTTAATGCCATTTTACCTACGAACAATAAGTTTTCAGCTAACTTCTCAAATGGTCTTACTATACATTTTTTAAAATTTTTCATTTCTTCTCTCCACATGGTAAACAACCTAGGTCATTGCAATATAGGTTATTTATATTTGTTTCTAGTCCACAATATGTAGTAAATATACACTCACAGCCATTAGGGGCTGTCCGCATACCAGTACCTTTACAAAAATTACATAGGTACATCTTCTTTGTAGCCATATCCTTTCTCATGTGATTGTGATTACAGCAGTCACAAGGTATTTTTCCTTCTTTGTCTGGTGCTAACCTAACCACTAGTTTTCACTCCACAAGGTGAGAATGAGCTGTCAGGTTGTAACCATTCTCTTTCACTTAATAAATATTGCCCCGTGTCAGCCCCATCAAAATAGTTACAAAGCGCTATGTCAGTCCTTCCTTTTTGCCTAGTCCAAACTAACTTATCTTTAGGAAAAGTTTCCATTGTCCAAGGAATGTACTCAGCTTCTGGAATTTCCACTGCGTGCCTATAGGAAGCTAAGTCACCAACGGTAGTATGAAAATACATTATTGCTGCTTTTGAATAGCACGCAAACTCCAGCTCACGTTTGTTTTGCAAGGCATTTGCTTCACTATATTCACTAACGTAATACTTCTTACCTTGAATCATATTTTTCATGGCTTTGTTACTCCATCGATGAGTCCATCATTTAACAAATTTATAAGCTCTTCTACTACCTCTTTGCTTGTGTACTCTAACCCCAGAATTCTACAAAAGTAGCTGGCAGTAAATTTCCACTCTTCACGATCAGCGTCATACATGACATAGTGTTTTGGTTGACGTACTCTCCCCCAATCAGCAACCCACCCACTTTTATGATTAGCTTCAATCATAAAAGCGTTAATGATGTTTAATTGTTGTTCAGCTTTTAGTCTACTATCAGCTTGTCCACAGGAGTAACAATCACGTTCTGCTCGTGTCTCAAGTTGATTAAGATAAGTCTTGGCTTCGTCAAACGTATAATGTTTCTTAGAGGGACTCCAATGCTTAGGCTTAGGCTTAATCTTATCTGCTATTTTTTTGCCAACGTTTAATGCAAGTGTAGTAAATATACGCTCTGACTCGCTTTCTTTATGCGATCTGTAAAGCTCTAAGCAAGCTAATTCCGCTTCTGTTAAATCTTCTTTAGTTTTCATTTACTAATAACCTTTATAGTTTACGTTTTAAAAAATCATCTATACTCACTGCAGACTTACTTGCTTTTGGTACTTTACCTTTTTCAAAGTCATCAATGAGTTTATTGGCTGCAGAAATGGATATACCCAACTCGCCTACAATAGCTGCCATGTGCATACCCTGAGCTTTCAGTTCTGCTATACGTTCTGTCAGTGATGTATTAGTAGGTTGCTCAGCAGGAACTATTGCTGCTACCAAGTCACGTTTAAGGTAGTACATACGTTTACCTACTTTCTTTCTTTCCACTGTGAAATCTAAAGCGTCTATCTTTCTTCCAATGTTGTTTATGTTTTTTAGTCCTAACATCTTGCTTACACCTACCGAGTCTACGTACTCAGCTGATGGTAATTCGTCTAATTTTGCTTGGATGTATTCTATGATGTCTACCTTAAAGTAGGCCCCTGGATACACCTTTTTTGGGAACTTAGACTCGTTTGCTTTTATGTGTCGATACACACTTGAAATGTGAGTGAATCCTAATACCTTAAAATACGCACTGAGCTCTTTGCTAGTAACTAATTGCATAATTACTCCCTAATAAGTCTATTAATGTTTTCTTGTTTTCTGCGTTTATTGTTCTTAAAAGTATGTACTCTGTTAGTACAATCACCACATCTCCAGTGGTTTCTACGTTGTTTAAACCCATGTTCTGGTTTTTCCTTAGAGCAGCATATACACCATCTTAAAGTCATGTTACCGCCTATTTTAGTGTACTGTTTCTAACTTCATGTTTTGTAGCGCAGTAAACACTTCGCTATCTATAAACACTAAATCCTGCTCTGCACTTAGTTCAGTATCAAAAGTAGAACTAAACACATGCCTTTTCATGTGTACTATGTTTCCAGTACGCTCAGCAGTATCCATGTTTAGTGTCTCGTTACATCCTTCATTTGTACACTCTACTAGGGCTACGAAGTTATCATCGGATAACCTTTGATGTTCTTCACAGTAACCTAGTCCAGTTACTACATCGTTACCACTATTTGTTTTGGTGTTTTTAAGTTGTTTGTGTAAAAGTACTCCGCAATTGTGTCCATGTACGACACCGCATACTTGGCATTGCTTCTTTTCCATCGCTACGTGACTCATAATTTTTCCTCAAATTTTTCAATCGCTAAGTTTACAACTTTTGCTAAGACTTTTAGTGAATCTACATTATCACTAAGTATGATTAAAAAAGGTGCTTGATTGCGAATTTTACTATTTCCGAGTAAATCACAACCTATCTCAACCGGTTCATCGAGCTGTTTGAACGCTATACCTGTTAGACCTTTACACTTATATTTGACACAGGATATGGCAATGTTGCCATGACCTAGTTCAATAACACTGACCATATTTTCATCTTCTGTGTACATTTTTCTATCCCATTTAGTAATTTCCCTAAAAACTGCACGTTGTTCAAAGAAGTTAGTGTTGGCTGTACCCTTATTCTCTATCTCAG
>JQIA01002061.1_pt1 | contig 10767 bp, 10 predicted proteins | sample 811431 | NCBI WGS metagenome assembly JQIA01 (sample SAMN02998118, study PRJNA258478) | marine sediment metagenome | biome: marine; feature: seafloor; material: sediment; isolation source: oil-polluted sediment collected from 3 locations (0.5 km, 0.7 km and 0.9 km)... | place: USA: Gulf of Mexico ... | reverse complement strand
AGCAATTCGACCAAGGATTGATATTATATTATACCACGGCTGGTCGAAATCACCTTGCTTAAATGCCATTATTTGTTTTAATATCAATGTGTTATGTTTAATTCAGGCTTGACTAAATAGCAATTCCAATCCGGATAAAACTTTTTGATGGAATATTTTCAAGAAAATGTGAGAGTAATTTAATTCTAACCCACTAGAGATATGTGAACCATGAGCAATTTAATGAAAGGCACTTTTAGAGGTATGTTTTCAGCGACCAAATTTTTACTAAGAGGGCATATTTTAAAAAAAGACATTGGGGCAAGATTTGCCACCAAAAAAGAAACCAGTCAAATAATTAACGCATCAAATACGGGTGTTTTAATAGATGGAATAAACAAGCGATTAAGTGACAAAGATTCCTTTAGGCATATCGCGATAATTTCGCCTCCAGGGGGAGGAAAGACCACAGGTTACATCATTCCCAATATTTTAGATAAAGCACGCTCAAAGTGCTCTATGCTTATCACAGACCCAAGTGGCGAAATATATGCCAACACCTCACAGTCTTTAAAGAACAAAGGCTTTAAAATAGTCACCCTAGACCCATCAAGAGTAGATACCAGTGCAAGGTTTAACCCTTTTGATGGACTCATCCATCATGACATTATTGAAATTGAACGCATCTGTGCTTCAATCATCATGTCAAAATATGGTGGGGCTAAAGACCAGTTATGGAATGATGGGGCAATATCACTTCTTGAAATTTTCTCCAAGTGCCTTGCCTATACAAAACCCGAATATTTAAACATACCCAACCTCAACTACCTCATGCAAGCCTTTGGTAGTGATGGTAAGAGTCTGGATAACTGGATAGCCGACCATTCAACAAATCCAAGTGACCCACATGATAAAACCATTATTAACTCATGGATTGGTTTAATAAGCAGTAATGCCAATATGTTAAACTCCTATGTAACCATAGTTAAAACCGCCCTAAAGCAGTTTAACAATAGACAAATTCAAAAAATCTTTCAGACCAATGATATTGATTTGGCTGATTTTAGAAAAACCAAGACCGCTATTTATATCATCTTACCTGAAAACCAAGCCAGCTACTTTCAGTTTTTGGTTGATGTATTCTATTCTCAATTCTTTTCAGCCATGATGAAAAATATACCCACAAGAAAAACCTTAGATGTGTATTGTTTTCTTGATGAGTTTGGCAGTAGCTATGTTGATAATTTCTCGATGATTATTAACAACGTCAGAAAATACAGAGTTTCATTATCGTTAGTATTTCAGGGAATATCACAAATTGCAGAAAAATATGGCAAAGAAAAAGCCACTTCAATTAAGGCTGGTATATCAACCACACTATTGTATGCAGGTGCTGACTTTCTATCTGCCCATGAACAAAGCCAGAGACTGGGACAAAAAGTAACCCTACAGCGTAAGAAGTTTGAAGAAATAGAAGAAACTTACGCCAAGATTGAGCTAATGAGTGCTGATAAAATCAGAACCCTGCAGTCTAACCAGTTTTTGTTTGTTTCAGCCAACTACCACCCCTTTGTGGTGACATTCAAACCCTTTTATCAAGGTGGTTCACCATTTAAAGGCTTGGTGAAAAAAGGCGCGTATCAACAATCAGTAAATCAAAATAATAATAGAATTTATCAGTTGAGTTTATGAGAATATCAAACCGATGGCAGAGCCAAGAAAATAGAGTTGGATTATGAAAAAAATCTTAATTAATATTGCCTATTACCTTGTTTTATTTTTCAAATATTTTTACATCTACATCCATAATTTCTTTACGTGGTTTTATAATTTACTTGCCAAAGTATTCAAGTGGAATGTAAGATTTTATTATGCCCAAGAAAATGCCCCTGCAGATACAACACTGAATAAGATAAAAGCATTTTTTAAAACAACAACAAAGGACAAAAATAAAATGGCGATAGACTATAAACAAAAATTTGATGAGTGTAATAAAAAAGGTCAAAAACTCTTTAACGAATATAATAAGGAGTTACAAAAAAACAAAACTACGTCGCAGGAGATTAAAAAACTTAAAGGAGAAATACAGGGTTTAGAAAACTATGTTGCTCAATTAAGAAGTAAAAAAACCAAACAAAAAAAGCCAACACCTAAAAGTAAAGACACAAGGTCTGCACTAGAAATACTGGGCTTAAATTCACCCACAACCCAAAAGGAAATAAAAAAAGCATATACTCAGCTTGTTAATCGCTACCACCCTGATAAGCACATACACATGAGCGATGCTTTTAAAATAGAAGTGAACAATGAATTTATTAATATTAAAAATGCTTATAAGTTTTTAAAAAATTAATTATTTGCATAAATAATTGCGCCTATAACAATTAAACAAAAACCAATCATAAAAAACCACTCTGTTTTCGTTGTCTCAAATTGAGGTGTGTTATTTGATAGTGTTGAAGGCTTTGATGAGGGTGATTTGGGCGGTGGGTTAGGTCGTCTTGTTGTCGTTGAGCCAGAAAATTGCTCAACCTTTGTACTGCTGTTAATAATATTTTTTAGGGTTTTGCCCCAATCTTCTGCAGAGGGTCTTATATCAGGCATATTATTTGATTTTTCAAACGCATGAAAAAATAAATTTTTTAACCGATTTGGAATCTTTTTATAATTATCATGAAAAGGCATAGATGCTGTTATTAAGCTTTTGTTCTTGCCGTGTACAAATAAACCTTTTGAAATTTTAGCCTGTGTTTCATTTGTTTGATCATACGGAGCTGAAAAAGTAGCGGCATAGGGGTGAATACCAAACATTATTTGATAAAACATAACAGCTAATGAAAAATTATCCCACGATGTTGGAATAAAGCTTTTAGATGGATTGATTCTTAATCTTTCCATAGGAGAATAATCAGGTGTTGCAAATTTAGCAGGAAAAATAACTTTTTTATTTTTTGCGATTTGAAAAGAGTCGCAATCAATAATAGAAACTTTGCCATCAACTGTTATCAGCATGTTGTGTGGCTTTAAATCAACTAAAGTGTATTCTTGGGTTGAGTGTATTACATGAATAGCAATGGCCATATTTGTACACAATTTCAATCTTGGCTCTAAAGAACCACCAACCCGAGGGTATTTTTTATCCCAACGCAATGAAAGTCTATGACTTATTTTTTGTGTTGTTAGCTCATAAGCTAATATAGAACTTGGAAAAGCTAGTTTCATTATAAAACCCATAAACTTTCCACTTTGATATAGTGTTTCTTCTGGCCAACAAATCCTATAAAATCCGCCACTTAAGGCAGCAGGTTTATTGTAGGTCATATATTGGATTTTGTTTTCTTTTTCTTTTGTTCTATCTTTATCTGTTCTGTATAGTTTAGCGCAATATCCTTTATATTTTGCAGGAGATACAACCATATGAACATTGCCTTCTCCTCCTTTATCAAAAGGGTCTGTTTCAATTGTTATTTTTTCCCCATTGTTGGTTTTTAATCTAATCGGCATCTAAAACACCAACAATCAATGTTTTATCATCTGATTCTATACTAAGAGACTTAGTCCCTCCTTTAATAAAAGAACTCCATTTTTCTTGCATTTGAGTATAACTAAGACCCTCTTTTTTCATTGAAGATATTTGTTTTGTTATATTGTTAAAAAACCCAGGGAAAGGCTTGTTCGGTTGTGTATATTTTTCTGTTTTTTCATCAAATACATTTATTTCAAAACAACTGGAGTCACAACCATCAGAAAGAAGAGTAAATGCTTTTGGCTTTTCTTTAATAACCCTACTTTCAGGAACTTTTACATTAGACATAGTAAAATCTCCTGAGTGCCAATTGGGAGATGTTATAAAAATCGTTTGGCTTGACTCATCTCCATTGTGAGGGGTTAACATGGCATGCCACAAACCATTTTTGTCCTGATAACCTGCTCTTCCATCTCCAATATGGGTTGTTAATAACCCAACTGGAGAAAATATTACTACAATTATGGTACAAGCTAAGTCCGTTATTTTTATCTTGGCATTTGAATATTCTGCCTTCTTACCTAAATCATATTTTAGTTTTAGCAATGCTTTGAATGAAACCTTTTCCCATTCTTCTTCACTTGGCAGTTTATTTTTTGAAATCCAATCGTTTGCTAGAACTATTTCTTTAAAAAGAGAAACAGCATCAGTTGAAACTTGCTTTGAGCCTATTTGTGATAGTTTTGCCGAGCCTGCTCCATCACATACTACAGCAACACCCCATCCGCTTTCTATAAATGATATTGCGTTGTTGTCTTGGCAAGGAATTGGTGGCTCTGCATTAATGTGTGACTTACCAATTTCAGAAGTGTGTACTATCGTCCAATTATGTTGAGGTGATTTTTTTTTATCTTTTAAAACCTTAACTTTTTCATCAATTTTTTCATTAAATTCTTTTTTGATTTGATTTTTTTCTTCTATCTTTATGTTTTCTTTATTATTATTCTTATCGTTAGCTTCGTTACTCATTTTTTTATTCTTCTTCCGTTTTTCATAAAAAAGTAAAGATAACAACAAGCTTATTATCACAATACCCAAAAAGGCAATAGTTGCCTGTAGTGTATATATTTCTTCTCTAAGATTTAGATTTTCATGGTTGTTTATCAAATCTAAGTCTTTTTTCTCAGGGGTTACAATTTTGTTACTTGAAGAATTTGTGTTTTTTGTTTCTTTTTTTTCTTCTTCTTGTTCAGAAAGTATAGTATCAACATAACTTGTTTTTTGGGGTTGCTTTACTGTTTCTTTATCAACAGAAACAATTGTAGGCTTTGTTTCCTCTTTAACACTATCTAATGATTCTTTAGTTATTTGCTCGATTTGTGGCTCTTCAAGCACGTCTATTTTATCAGCCTTTTCTTTCAGGTTTTCCTTTTCAACAACTAGAACTTTTGGATTTTTAGACTCTTCTTTTTTATCTTCTAAACAAAAAGCGGGAAAATTAAAACAAACAAAGAAACAGATAATTAACTTTTTCATTATTACTCCTGTATTTTTAATATAAAAACACCACTACTCTAAAGTTTAAAGTAGTGGTGTTTATTCGTTGCTTAATTATACTGTAAATCCTTCCATCCAACTTGAAGGATCTGGCAAGCTTGCCTGCGCCCCATCAGTTGAGCTTGCTACTACACTCATACTGGCACTAACCCATTCAAAAAAATCAGCAAATTTCAATCCCTGTAATTTCATAGGTGGCATTTTTTTCCAATTTTTATTTGCATCTTCCGTATAGCCTGCAATTTTACTTAAAATATTCATATTTGCCCCTACAACACCCAAGGATAAAAACATAAGCCCTCTATTTTTCGTTACCGTTTCAATCTCTTTTTCAAGTGCACCAATATCTTGGTTTCTATCTGGTTCACCATCTGTGATCAAAATAACCCATGGTCTTTTATATGTTTGTCCAGTGCTTTTATACCAGTTTTTTCTATCTTCTACCAAAGTCATTGCATCTCGCACACCATCAACCAACGCCGTTGTTCCTTTTGTTGTTAGTGTTGGCATACTAAAATCATCAACCAACGCAGGAGATAAAACCGTTTCCGCTGTACTTCCGAATTCAACAATTGCAACTTCCAAACAATTTGCTAACATTGAATCATTGCCTATTGCTGCATGAAAATCTTGTAGTCCTTTATTCAAACTTGAAATTGGGTTTCCACTCATTGAGCCTGAAACATCTACAACAAAACAACATATTGTTTTTTCTTCCGCATTAGCAGGAGTTTCTGCTGAAAAATCATTTGCCGCCATAACCATCCTCTTCCCTTTATTAAAAAAGTTATATTAATGCTTATCATACTATTTTGTCAACTCTATTTTTCTATAGCTCTGTTTTTTTTAAATAACTCTTCTAGTCTATTTTCTGCAGATGCTTCTACATCTCACCCAAATTCTCGCATCACTTTAAATAATAAATCTTTATCCGTCATCTTACTAATAGCAGTTATTCTTATTTCTTTTTTAATCTCCTCACAAAAAACAAGGTCTCATAAAATTTTATTATCTTCAACATTATCAATTGCTGTTTTTATTATGTCATTGGCTGTATCTTTTTTGTTTTGTGTATAATCTAGTCAGGCAAGGCTTCATGATAAAGTTGGAACTAAAGCTCATATTACTGTAGTCAAATAGTTTGATGGTGTTTGTTCTATTTTATCTAAAACGTGTGTTTTAATGAGGTTTCAATGTGGTCACCCTGTAAGGCTTTGTATTAAATCCTTTAATATTAAATTTGCTTCATTCCCCGTTAATCCAAGCTCCTCTGATAATTTTTGTTTAATATCAGACAATCCTGTTTCTATGGGGGTACTTTGTCAACCTTCAAAAGAAAGAGTTTTTTTATGTGGTGGTACATATGTTTTTTCATAACCAACTTTATTTAAAATAATTTCATTTTTCGGGTTATTTCAAATCACTTCATTCATGCGATAATAAGTTAAATATATATTAAGTATTAAAATAATACCTTAATTAACATTTTTTGTCAAAAATATTAGATTTGTATTTTTTCTAGATTAAACATTTAAAATATAGTATTATTTAATCTTTATAATAAAAGGAAGATTAATATGCCACTAAATAATAAAAAAAGTTTTTTTAGTACTTTAATGAGTGGAGATTTTGGCTTGTCTAAAACTTATTGGCTTTATACGTTTTTACCTGCATTTGTAATGCAAATTGCAATGAAGCCTCTTGAAAAAGCCCCTCTTGTAGTTTTTGGAATTACGCTTCTATATTTAGGTTATGCTATCCCTGCTATTATAGGTGTATGGAGAGCATCCAATAAATATCAAGGAAGAAAAGCATGGGTAATATTGGCAAAGATTGTGATTGTAATACAATGGATTAGCATTGCTTTTCTTGCATATATGGCTATTAATATAGTTGTTTACCTTCTTGGTCGCATTTAACAAGGTGCCTGTTCAAACACTAAGAGGAAAAAAAGTTTCAGTTCACAACGATGGAAAAATATTTGTTGATGGCAAAAGGACTAATCTCAAACAATGGAAATCATCATCTACCCAATATTCAAACTTATCTGGGCAAGCTCAAAATGATGTAAGTGGTAAGATGTTGGAACAGGCTTTATATATTCGAGGATTTTTGCCAAAGTGATTTGTTTATAATAGAAACTAAATAGGAAAAAATTAAATTACTGTATGCCCCTTGTAACTAAAACCCTCTAAATTTACATCTTTTTATGATTCATTCTAATCGTAAGTATTTGCCATTTTTTGTAGGAAGAATATGATAGGTTCGGCGAAGAATTAAAAAGGAAAGTATTAAAAAACGTTAAATTTTTTTAATATGACATGTAAAAGAAAAACTCGTCAAAATTAAGAACGGGGATTATATAGATATAATAATTAAATACAACATTTGTAGTGTTAAACTTTATAAAAAAGCCCACAATTTGGATAAAAAGTTGTCTATCTCAGTTGATTTAGTGAAATAACACACTTAATTTAGATAATTAAGTTGATTATTGTATTATATATACTATTATAAAGGAGAAGCATATTTGCAATATCTTAGTATAATGTAATTATGATATGAATTATGAATTATTTTAATATAACTAAGGATTTTTTTAATCAAGACTTTGCTTGAATTGCTTATGAATGGATTCTATACCTCTGTTTTTATAACCAAAACCCACAACTATTTATGAATGAAATCAGCTATAACAAGGAATATTTAGATTTATATAAAGAGGACTTACAACTGGCTTTAGAGTTGAATATTGATGCTGGTATTTTAAACAATGCACGTACTGGGAGAACCACCTTAGCTCATGAAGTGTTATTCAATGGATCAGACCAAAAACTTTTAATGTACTCACGTAGTTTTCTCGCTACTATTTTTGATAATGAAGGTGTTATTTCTGCTTTTAAAGGCTTAGTAGAAAGAATTATTGATAAAAAATCTATCCCAAAACATTTACCTATTATTGATATAATTATGGTTCAACAGCGTGAAGCAGTAATGCAGAACTTAAATAAATCTAAATTTGTGAGTGAGGTTATGCAACTGACTAAGTCCACAAATAGAAAGATTCTTTCAGTTTCCTATATAGAACCTGAGAGTACAATTTCAATATCAAGCCAGTTAAAAATTAGTTACGATCATTTTTTTGGTGGTGATATAAAAGTCAAAAAATTAAAAAAAGATATTGATATAAAAGCAAATCAAATGAATACATTCCAGCTTTTTTCTGACAAGTATTTACGTGTACGGGTCAAACCTGACAATGGTTCAGATCACGGTAGTGATGCTGTTATCAACTGCGGGAAAGGTTACAGCGTACTAAATCAAATTAGACAATTACATAGCACTATAAAAAACAATAAAAACACTAAGGTCTTTGACTTATAATAAAAACAAAAAAGGAGTTACAATTTTGACTAGTTCTGGGGATTTCATTTCATATATAGGGATTTGCGTTTCATTTATTCTTATCTTCAACATATTCATTGATTACTTTAAATACTTTAATACAAATGTATTTAAAGCTATTGATTATTTAGGCACACGTTTGACGAATAGAAATACACGGTTTAACAACTTTTGTTCAACAAGAATAAGGAAAACTAAATCTAAATTTTTACGGCATTTTTTGTTTACATTTAAAGAAAAATCAAATCGTTCATCTGAAACCACAAGAAGCCTTTTAAGTGTCCACGCAGAAAACTGCAAAAATAACACACATAAACTAATTGTATTTTTTACAATAACTATTGCCATAATTACAACGCAAATGCCATTTTATAAAAATGATTTTAAGGTTATTCTAGAAGAATACAATATTTATCCTAATAATGACTTTACTGGAATTTGGCTTTTAACAATTATAGCGTCATTATTATTACATTTATTTGTATATTTTAAGACTATCAGAGGACTTGGAAAAAAAGGATTAGGAGTTTCTCTTAAGAGGCACGCTGTATATTTGACTTTTTATATAATTATATTTTTAATCTGCCTTTACGCATTACATTTTTCTCAGCAGTTATTCTTCCTAAATATTTTTATTTTTTACTTTATTAGCCTTTTCTCAGTATTTATATTACTCCCTATTGCTGAAGTATATTTTATTTACTTTCCATTAATTATTTTTTACGCATTAATATTGTCTTTGATGAAATTAATATTTATTAAAACTAAATATGATTAACATAATAACTGTTATGTAATCTACTAGACCTATTTTTGCTTTATACTGCCAATTCTTTGATGTTTCACAAGATAGATTTATTGAAAGTTTGTCAAGTACACTAAAAAACGAACCTTTTTCATCTGTATTTGTTGTGTAATATAGTTTTAAACTTGCGGATTAAAAAATTTGATTTTTTTGTTTTTGTAGATACAGTATGTATACAATAATTATTTACTCTTATAAATGACTGAAAAACAATTCAACTCTTTATGATTACCAATTTATTGGTCAGATGAAAAAAACATGAAGCTGATACAAGACAGGAATATTTGATTTGAAAATGTTTTAATAGCAATAGAAAATAATAAACTTGTCTCTGTAATAAGAAACCCCAGTAAAAATCATCCCCATCAAGAATGTATGGTTATCAATATTGATAATTATATTTACCTTGTTCCTTTTGTTCAAGATGATGAAAAAATCTTTTTGAAGACGATTTTTGCAAGCAGAAAATACACTAAATACTTTTTAAAAAAATAAACATGAATAATACAACCTATACAGCAGATGAAATGGAATTTATTAACTTGATTGAAAACCAAGAAATAGTACCATTATCACCTGAAAAACTTGAAGAAGAAAAACAGTTCTTTCAAGCATCAGCTAAAAAAACAATAAAACAGAGGACTAAGAAAAGAGCTTTTAATATTAGATTATTTGAAAGTGATATTGATAAGATTAAAGCTACAGCTCTAAAAGAGTGACTACCCTATCAGACCTACTTATCATCGATGGTTCATAAAATTGCAACAGGTAAAATCAGCAAAGAAATAATTTATGATAATGTATAGTCGTTACATAATAATTTATAATCTCAATAATTAATTATGAATAATCTTCCCTATAGTCGCGTTTCAATTACTGAACTACAAAAAAATACCAAGAAAATCCTAGCAAATATTAACCAAGTAAGATGAAAAATAATTACACATTATAAAAAGCCCCACGCTATTATTGTTAGTGTTTGAGAGTTTAATAAACTATCGTGAAACTCATAAAAAATCAAAAGAGTTTTAAAAAGTGTTAGTGCTTTAGAATCCCCTTTTTTAAACCTCAACTCCAATCTCAATATTTCTAAATTATTAATAGTATTGGTATGACCGAAATAACCAATACTATCAGTAGTTTTAAATATTTCAGTAGTTCTTATACTTAATAAAGTATCAATATTATTAGTCTTATCAAAATGACAAATAGTATCAAAACCACCAATACTATTAATAGTATTGGTGGTTTTAAATATACCGATAGTTTCAGTACTTGTTAATGTACCAGTATTATTGGGCGTATTAAAATTATTTGTATTATCAGTACTTTTGATTATATTAGATGTAACGATATTACTAATAACCTAATTTTATGAAGATAACAGTCTACAATACCAAGGGGTGAGCAGGGAAAACACCAATAGCAACCAATATAGCCCTTGATAGAGAATATGCAATAGGTACAAATGAGCCTTACCATGTCTTAAAGGAGTTTATCCCTAAAGAACGCTTAATGAGCGTTGATTTAAACGATCCATTTCCACAAATACCCG
>JQIA01002032.1_pt1 | contig 10770 bp, 4 predicted proteins | sample 811431 | NCBI WGS metagenome assembly JQIA01 (sample SAMN02998118, study PRJNA258478) | marine sediment metagenome | biome: marine; feature: seafloor; material: sediment; isolation source: oil-polluted sediment collected from 3 locations (0.5 km, 0.7 km and 0.9 km)... | place: USA: Gulf of Mexico ... | reverse complement strand
AGAACAAAATGTATTATATCGGTGATTTTGCACTTTCAGCTTTTCGTCATAATAAATTGCTAGAATTAGCTCAAATTGATACTTTAGATAGAGCTAAATATATATACTTTATTGACTTAAAACGACCTTTATCGGAAGTTGAAGAGTCTCATCTACAAGCCTTATTATCGAATTGTCAAACAGTTTCTGAACTACAATCAGGTATCTTAGTTTTACCACGAACCATTTCACCTTGGTCAACTAAAGCAACTGATATTGCTCATGTTTGTGGTTTGACAGCAGTCAAAAGTTTGGAAAGAGGGATATGGTGGCCAAATCTTAATGATTCTAAAATAGACTTAAATTTGATCCATGATCGAATGACGGAAAGATTGCTAACAACTATTGAGCAGGATATATTTACTCAAACAACTCCTCGTTCATTACAAGTAATTGATATTTTAGCTAATGGAAAACAGGCTTTAATCCAAGCTAATCAGTCTCAAGGATTGGCATTATCTACAGATGAAATAGATTACCTATATACTAATTTCCAAGAATTAAATAGAAACCCAACCGATGTTGAGTTAATGATGTTTGCTCAGGCCAATTCTGAACATTGTCGACATAAGATTTTTAATGCAGATTGGACAATAGATAAACAATCCCAGTCATCATCATTGTTTCAAATGATTCGTTACACCCACGAGCAGCATCCGGGTAAAGTATTATCTGCTTACCATGATAATTCTGCGGTATTACAAGGTTTTATAGGCCAACGTTTCTTTCCAGATACTAATAATATATATAAGTCACACGAAGAAGCAATAGATATTTTGATGAAGGTAGAAACACATAATCATCCTACTGCAATCTCCCCATTTCCAGGAGCTGCTACCGGTTCTGGAGGTGAAATTAGAGACGAAGGAGCTACTGGGCGTGGAGCTAAACCCAAAGCTGGTTTGACTGGATTTTCGGTATCTAATTTAAGAATTCCTGATAATATTCAACCGTGGGAAACTGAATACGGAACTCCTTCTCGTTTAGCCACTGCCTTACAAATTATGTTAGAAGCCCCAATTGGAGCTAGTTCATTTAATAATGAGTTTGGTCGCCCAGCAATCTGTGGTTATTTTCGTACTTTTGAAATGGAAGTTAATGGAAGACGACGAGGTTATCATAAGCCTATTATGTTGGCTGGTGGAGTTGGTAATATCAGGGCAAATGATGTACAAAAACAGGTTATTCCTCCTAATAGTATAATAATTGTATTAGGTGGGCCAGCTATGTTAATTGGTTTAGGTGGTGGAGCAGCTTCTTCCATGGTCTCTGGACATAGTAATGAAGATTTAGATTTTGCTTCAGTACAACGTGGGAATCCAGAAATGCAACGACGTTGTCAGGAAGTTATTGATACTTGTTGGCGAATGACTGATTCCAATCCAATTATATCTATTCATGATGTTGGAGCTGGTGGTTTATCCAATGCTTTACCGGAATTAGTGCATGATAGTAATTGTGGAGGTAATTTTAACTTACAAGCTATTCCATCAATTGATTCCAGTTTATCACCATTAGAAATTTGGTGTAATGAAGCTCAAGAGCGTTATGTATTGGCTATTGCTAAGGAAAATTTACCAATATTTGATAAGATATGTGATAGAGAACGCTGTCCTTATGCAGTGGTTGGAGAAGTTACTGCTGAACAGCAATTAAAACTTACTGATGATAATACCAAACCAATCGATATGCCAAGTTCAGTATTATTTGGTAAGCCACCTAAAATGTTACGTGAAGTTGAACGACAATCCCCAAATTTGCTTCCACTTGACTTGACTCAAATAAATTTACAAGAAGCAGCTTTACGAGTATTACATTTACCTACTGTAGCCAGCAAAAGTTTTTTAATCACCATTGGAGATCGGACGGTTGGTGGTTTAACAGTAAGAGATCAAATGGTTGGGCCTTGGCAAGTACCAGTAGCCGATTGTGCAGTTACAGCAACTAGTTATGGTAGTATTACTGGTGAAGCAATGGCGATTGGTGAACGTACTCCATTGGCTTTATTGAATGCTCCAGCTTCTGGTCGTATGGCGATTGGAGAAGCTTTAACTAACATTGCTGCGGCTCGTATCGAACAATTAAATGATATTGTTTTATCTGCTAATTGGATGGCTGCGGCTGGCCAACCACATGAAGATATAGCTTTATTTGAGACAGTGCAGGCAATAGCTATGGAATTGTGTCCAGCAATTGGTATTAATATTCCGGTTGGGAAAGATTCTTTATCTATGCACACTCAATGGCGAGACAAAGCTGTTACTTCCCCTATGTCATTGATTATTTCGGCATTTGCCAAAGTTACTAATATTAATTCTAGCCTAACTCCTCAATTAAAACTTGGAAATACCGTTTTAATATTGATAGATTTAGGATGTGGTAAAAACCGTTTGGGTGGTTCAGCGTTAGCTCAAGTTTATAATCAATTAGGCAATATAGCACCAGATTTGGATAATCCTAAAGATTTAGCCAGTTTCTTTTTAGCCATTCAAACTTTGAATCAGCAAGGTAAAATATTAGCTTATCATGATCGTTCTGATGGAGGTTTATTTACTACGTTATGTGAAATGGCATTTGCTGGTCATACTGGTTTGAGTATTAATTTAGATAGTTTAGGAGAATCGCTTGCCAGTTTATTTAATGAAGAACTAGGTGCTGTTCTACAAATTAAAGCAACTGATTTTGTTGAAGTGCAAACTTGGTTTAAGCAAAATACTGATTTAAATTTCCATCTCATAGGCAAACCTAATGATACTGGCACTTTGAATTTTTATAATCAAGAAGCTCTTATTTTAAGATTTGAACGTAATGAATTGCATAAAACTTGGGGCAAAACTAGTTATCAAATGCAAAAATTACGTGATAATCCTGATTGCGCCGAACAGGAATATAATCATCTTATAGAAAATAAAGGACTTTCAGTAAAATATAACTTTTCTCTACAAGCTCCAAATATAACAGGAACTAAACCTCGCATAGCTATTTTACGTGAACAAGGAGTAAATGGCCAGTTAGAAATGGCAGCAGCTTTTGATCGAGCTGGATTTACCTGTGTTGATGTGCATAGTAGCGATATTTTATCTGGTAAGACTAGTTTGCAAGATTTCCAAGCGTTAGTTGCTTGTGGTGGTTTTTCCTATGGCGATGTGTTAGGAGCTGGTGGTGGTTGGGCTAAGTCGATCTTATTCAATACTAGAGCTTATGATGAGTTCTCCGCATTTTTCCAACGTTCTGATACCATATCATTAGGAGTTTGTAATGGTTGTCAAATGTTAGCACAGTTACAAGAATTAATTCCAGGAGCAAATTGGCCTAAGTTTACTCGCAATTTGTCTGAACAATTTGAATCCCGGTTAGCAATGGTAAAAATTGTTAAATCTACTTCAGTATTTTTACAAGGAATGGAGAATTCTTGTCTACCAATTGTGGTTGCTCATGGCGAAGGAAGAATAACTGAAACAGTTGCTAATGAGTTGATAACTTTGCAATATATAGGTAATGATAAACATGCCACTGAAATTTATCCAGCTAATCCTAATGGTTCTAAGTCAGGTGTAACTGGTTTAACTAGCAAAGATGGACGAGTTACCATTATGATGCCGCATCCAGAACGTTTATTTTTAAGTAATCAATATTCTTGGTTACCAGATTATTGGTCAGATGAATATGGACCTTGGATGCAGATGTTTTGGAATGCTAGACGTATGTTTTAGATTAAATTCAGGATTAGAATTAATATAATTGTGAATTAGTGAATGAAAAATAGTTAATTACTAATGGTTTTAACTTTCATTTTTCTTTATACTATTATATAGTTTGCATTTATTTTTTAATTGATAATATACCATGATTTATTAATAAATAACCTCCAATTAAAGATATTTAAGCTTACGTTACGCAGAGTTGCTAAAATATATATGTAGAATGTAATTTATTCCTCATTACTACATAAAATCTATATAGCCTGCGTAACTTCAGTTACGTTATAAAAAATTAATATTCCAAATCAATAACAATTTCGAATATTATAGTTTTACATATTTTAGAGTAAGGAAGATTATGGAAAAGATTTTAATTGTAGATGACAATAATAGTTTAAGAAAAATGTTACGTCTTAATCTGGTTAAGGCTAAATATGAAATACTTGAAGCAGAAAATGGGACTACAGCTTTAAAACAAGTGGAAGAATGTGTTCCTGATGTAATCTTGCTGGATGTAATGATGCCAGGCATGACCGGTTTTGAAGTTTGTAAAGAATTACGCAACAATCCTAAAAATTCTGTAATTTATATAATTATGCTCACTGCTATGGCAGATAGTTCTGATAAAATAACTGGGCTTGATATTGGAGCTGATGATTATCTAATAAAACCATTTGAAATTGAAGAGTTATTAGCTCGGATTAGGGTTGGAATTCGTAGTTGTCAAGATAAACGTCATGCAATTATGGATACTTTAACTCAGCTATATAACAGACATTTTTTTGATATACATATTATCAAAGAGATAAACAGGGCGTTACGTTATCAATGCGAATTATCATTAATTATGTTAGATATTGACCATTTTAAACGAGTGAATGATACTTATGGGCATGACGTTGGGGATTTAGTCTTGACAGAATTAGCTATGATTTTAGATGATCATTGCCGCCAAAGCGATATTCCTATTCGTTGGGGAGGGGAAGAATTTATAATTTTACTGCCTGAGACAGATAAACAAGGAGCTAAAAAACTAGCAGAAAGGATTAGATGTACAATTGAAACTTATGGTTTTACAACAGCTGGACATCAAACAGCTAGTTTTGGAGTTGCTATATTAGTAGATGACTATCAAACTTTAATTAAGCAGGCAGACAAAGCTCTTTATAAAGCTAAAGAAAATGGTAGAAATATTGTAGTAATAGCAGATGATTAACTATTCATAAGTTAGGTATGTAAAAATATGATTAAACTTATTATTATAAGTATGTTGAATATTATTATGATATTACCGGTTTATGCTGCACTTAGTGTAAATCCGATAAACTTGCCTGTTTCTAATTTGGAAAGTGGTACTTATATACTTGAATTTGACACACTTACAACTGAACATAGTATTAAATATTGTCTTGACATTACAATTGCCCAAAATTTTTATTATGAAATTGTCTTAGATGGTGGGATTACATGGGGACGTGATATTGACTTAACCGCAATTGAGAATGCAGTTCTGGTTAGTGGCGGTGTGAAAGATGATAATATAGCTACATTTTTTATCCAGAATAATTCAGAACTAATATTATTAGGTACTTGTCTAAATTTAGATACAGAGTTGGTTGTAAATGTTCCACCAGCTCCATTAAGTACAAAATTTACCATTACCACTACAATTAAAGAGCCTACATTAGGGATTAATTTAAATCCTCCACAAACAGAAAATTTAATAATATTAACAACATCTTGTGACAATATAACGGAAATTCCTCAAGCTGAATGTGAAACTCTAGTCGAATTATATAATAATACTTATGGCAATAATTGGACTGATAGCGATAATTGGAACTTGACTAATACCCCATGTAGCTGGAATGGTGTAAGTTGTATTAATGAACATGTTATAGCGATTGAAAGACCAGCTAAAAATTTAACGGGTTCTTTGCCAGATTTAAGTGCTTTAACTGAGTTGCAGACTCTTGATTTAAAAGGTAATAAATTGGTTGGTTATATTCCAAGTATGAACAGTTTAACCAAATTACAAGTATTAATACTGAGTGGTGGCAATCAAATTATTGGCAGAATTCCTAAATTAGATACTTTAGTTGATTTACAATGGATTGATTTAGCTAATAATCAATTGACTGGTAATATTCCTGATTTGGAAAATCTTAATAGTTTACGACATCTAAATTTAGCCAATAATCAATTAGAAGGTAGTATTCCAACTAGCTTAAAAAATCTAAATAATTTAGAGTTGTTAAAACTCAATAATAATAAAATTAATGCTAATATCCCTGATTTAAGTAATCTAATTAAATTACAAACTATTTGGTTACAAAACAATCAATTAGAGGCAAGTATCCCGCCAATTGACAGTTTGATTAATTTAACCGATTTGGATTTAGGCTATAACAAGCTGATAACAGACGCAACTTCCCAAGAATTTATCACGAGTAAAGATTCTGATTGGGATGATACGCAAACCATATTTCCAACAAACATCATTGCCACTGCCAAATCGACAACTAGTATTGAAATAAATTGGACAGCTATTAATTATATTGCTGATGCTGGTTTTTATCAAATAAATTACTCGACTACTTCTGGTGATTATAATACTGCAATCAACACTAACAGTAAAACTGATACTAGTCTCACTATTGATGATTTATCTCCAGCAACCACTTATTATTTCACAATTACGACTGTAACTAGACCTCATGGCCAACAACAAAATGAGTTAAACAGTACTAGTGGAGAATTTACAGTAACAACTTTACCAAAAATTACCAATGTTGTACCAAAAATTACCGTTGTAGATATTGACGCAAACACTATTGTTGATGGTGACAGAATTATTTTTGAAAATGTTATATTAAACAGTGAATTTAGCAAAACTTTTGCTGTTATAAATAATAGTGATACTTCTGTTAATTTATCACAGTTAGAAATAATTGGAGATGATATATTTAAGATAAAAGAATATTTTGAACCAATTATTGTAACGATTGATAAAAACGAATCCACAACTTTCAGTATTAGTTTAGATACTAGTGAAACAGGTGTTTTTACTGGGGAAATATTATTTCATTTTAGTCATGAGGATAATCCTTATAACTTTTTCATTACTAGTGAAATTATAATAGATGAAGTTGATGTAACTTTACCAAATATATTTTCCACTCCAGAACCAGATAGTCTATTAGATATGGGCAGTAGTGAATTAGGTACACCTTCAACTACCACTGAAATAACTATATTGCAATCAGGGATTGAAATTATCGATATATCTATTACTGCCGATGAAATAAATGATTATACTGTTATTAATGAACTTAATATTTTAACAGTTCAATGTATTCCATCTGAAATTGGAACTAGGGAAGGTATTTTAAAAATTAGTTATCTAGTTGCCGAACAAATTGAAACAGCTCAATATTTTTTAACTTGTATTGGAGAATCTACATTAAATTATATTTCCGATCCTGAACCAAATAGCACTCTAACCATGAGTTCTATCATAGCAACTCCTACAGCAACTTCTATAGAAATTTCCAATACTGGCAATTCAACTCTTGCAATAACAGAAATTATAGTTACCAATAATGAGGTTTTTCAAATAGATAATACCCCATTTTTGGTTAATGATGAGGTGCATCTATTAAGAGTACAATGTATTCCAGTGCAAGAAGGCAAATATTCTGTTACTTTAACCTTAATTACTAATCTTCCCAAACCAATAACTTATGAATTAGAATGTATTGGAATACGAAATATTATTGAACCAATTTATAATTCTATTCCTAAACCAGATACAACTTTACAAATTGGCAACACTATTTTAGATACAGCTATTACTAAATCTATTATGATTTCTAACCAAGGAGAAGGCACTTTAACAATTGAAACTAGTATAATAACTGGCGATGCAAGTTTTTCTATAGTAAAAGGAGAAGCTCCTGTTACGATAACTAATGCAGTTCATAACCTAGAAATACAATGTCTTCCTGAACAAACAGGTAATCATACAGCAGTTTTAACTTTAACTATTGCCAACCAAAAATCAGTATCTTATACTTTAGAATGTGTTGGAACAACTAGACAAACAGTAATATATTCTTCCACACCTAAGCCAAACAGCACTATCGAAATTGGTAAGACAACTGTAAAAAAACCAATTATTACCACTATTAATATTGCAGAAATGGGCAATGAAACTCTTAAAGTTATAAGTAATAGTATTGACAGCTCAACCAAAGAAGTATTTACTATCATTGATGGTATGGCTCCATTTTCAATAGCTGATGGTGGTGATGAACACCTATTAGTTGTGCAATGTACTCCGGTTGAAATTACTGAATATACTGCCCAATTAACTTTAAAAACTAATGATCCAATTAGAAATTTAGTTAAATATGATTTAACCTGTGTTGGTATAGAAGAATTTAGTGTTGCTGGAGAAATTAGAGTTAAAGATGGAATATCGGGTACAGATATTAGTATAGATTCCCCTGAAATATTTAGCCTAATAGGTTGGATTAAACCATCTCCAGAACATATTGGGCAATTAGTTGATATAATTGTTAATTATCATTGGAAAGCTTTTGATAACAGCTCTTCACTAACTATTCCAGTTAAAGTTAATAGTCAAGTACAATTGCCAAGAGAATTGGAGATTATTTTATTTAAAGGTTCTCTTCTTAATATGGCTGGTTTTTTTGAAGTTGAATTTGGTTATCAAACTAATGATAATAGAAATTTTATTGGGAAAATTGCAGAACTGGAAATAAAACCAAATCTTCCACCAACAGCAATAGAATTAGATATTAAGATTAATGATGACAATAAAATAATTGGTACTTTCAATACTATTGATAGTGATAATGCAGACCAATTTACTTATAGTTTCATCAATTTAAATAGTTATTTTCAGATTATAGGTAATGGGTTGTATATAACTAACTTAATGCCAAAATTTAAGGATATAAAACTTGTTAATGATGAATCTTTTGATAATATTTATCCAATTGAAGTTCAAACTACTGATATTAGTGGAGCTTACATTACCGAACAGTTTATTATTCAAATTATCCCAATTATAAACCCACCACTAATTAATTTAACTAAACAATCAGTATTAGAAAATTATCAAGGTATTGTAGGGAGAATTTGGACTGATGGAGCTGAATTTAAATTATTAGAAAATGAAATTTTTAGTTTGGATGATGAAGGAATATTAAGAACTAGACGACCACTAGATTTTGAGACAGACTCAAGTCATAATATTACAATTCAAGGAATTAAAGAAAAAATATTTACAATAGATGTCATTAATGTACCTGATATCGATGTGCATGGTAAAATATTTAATGATATTACAGATTTTATAAAAATATCTGCTAACGATTTAAAAGCAGTAACAATACAATTTATTCCAGATATAAGTCATAGAAACCAAGAAGCAGATATATTAGCTGTGGCAGCATATACAGTTGATCAACAAACCAGATTTTTAGTAAGAAATAATGATACTTGGCAAATATGGGATAGATTTACCTTACCAGAATTTACTCATCTAATGTTAGAAGATGAACATGAGGTTGCATTGTTTAATTCTGGCGAATTTACTGCTGGAGAATTACAAGTCTATATAGGCTATCGTTTAGATAATAAAGAACTTATCTATAATCCCAACCCAATTACTATTGAAATTAATAACTAATTTAAACCAGAAAAATTATGGTATTGAATATGCAGGAGTTATTACTTTAGTTAAATATTTATTAAAAAAATGTATCATACTATTCGTTTATTTGAACTTGAATTTATTTCAGCAACTCATCATCTAGAAGTTATCGATGATTTGTTAAACTATCAACATAGCCCAGATTATAGTTCAAAATTACCATTTGTAATTACAGTTAATGCTGATCAATTAGTAAAATTAGAACATTTGCCAGAGTTAAAATCTAAACTTAGTCAATCTATGTTTATATTTCCAGATGGACATCCCATAATTTGGTACAGTAGATTAGCTCGCAAACCTCTACAAGCTCGGCTAACAGGAAGTGATTTATTCCCATTATTATGGCAAAAAGCTAAAGAAAATCAGCAAAAAATCCTAATAATAGTTAGTCATGCAGAAATCGGAATAAAATTACAAGAAGATTACCCTAATATCACTTATTACACTCCTCCATTATTTGCAGTAAATTCAACCGAATTTTCTAAAGTTAGCCAAGATATTACTGATATGATTATAGATTTTCAACCACAATTTGTAATTATTGGTCTAGGATTTCCCAAACAAGAATGGCTAGGTTTATCTATTCATAAAAACCTTCAAAATCAACCATCACCATTATTTTTATTTTTAGGAGCGTCAGCAGAATTTTATGTAGGCATGAAAAAAAGAGCCCCTAAATTTTGGCAAAAAATTGGAATGGAATGGTTACATAGGTTTTCCCAAGAACCAAAAAGATTGTGGAAAAGATATATCCTTGGTATCATACCTTTACTAATTTTGTTTATTAAAGAACTAAAAAAATAGATTTTAAAATTAATAAACTAATTGTTTTAACAGATATTTAACCAGATACAACACAATAACTAAAAAACTGTGCCAACAAATAACTTTAAACCTCATGTTTTATTATCTGCTTACCAATGTGTCCCTAGAATGGAAGCAGTATCTCAAATTGGTTGGCAATGGTATTCTCGATTGGCTCGACGAGTACCAACTACTTTAATAACTCACATTAGAAACCGTGACGATATTCTAAAAGCAGGAGCTCCTTTTGCTGATTCAAAGATCATATTTATCGATACTGAATGGTTTGCCAAACGATATTATAAATTAATTTGCAAGTTATTTCCTAATAGTGAACATGCTAGAGATTTATTATTTGCTCCAGATTTTTATTTATTTGATTGGCTAGCAATTAGACAATTAAAATCCCTTCAACGAGCTGGAGCTAATTGGGACATCATACACTCTGTAACTCCAGTATCTCCCATGGCCTAGATCGGAAGA
>JQIA01002060.1_pt1 | contig 10777 bp, 8 predicted proteins | sample 811431 | NCBI WGS metagenome assembly JQIA01 (sample SAMN02998118, study PRJNA258478) | marine sediment metagenome | biome: marine; feature: seafloor; material: sediment; isolation source: oil-polluted sediment collected from 3 locations (0.5 km, 0.7 km and 0.9 km)... | place: USA: Gulf of Mexico ... | reverse complement strand
TTCAAAGGTTCAAAGGTTCAAAGGTTCAAAGGTTCAAAGGTTCAAAGGTTCAAAGGTTCAAAGGTTCAAAGGTTTCAGAGTTTTGATTGTTTTGATTGTTTTTTGGTTTGTTCTTTTCACTTTTATTTTTTTTAGCCCAGATTGAACCTTTCGACTGCGCTCAAGACAGGCTATTTGTTTGAGCTCTTTTTTATTCCTTTTTAGGATAAAAAAAGCGAGTAGTGAAAGCTGGAAATAGCTTCAAGAAAAATTATAAATTATCTAACTGATTTGTTTTTTTATTATCGCTAATTGTCCAAAAGAAACCTACAAAAAAGAACCTATCTGCATTTGGTATAATTGCTTGTCTATCGAAATTTCCATTGGGTTCTGCGGTGTTTTTGTAATTGTAACCAAATACATTTTGAGTGGCTAAAACGTTGTTTACAGAGAAATATAAAATCTTTTGTTGATCTATTAAATATGCCCAATTTAAACTTAATGAATTGTAGTTTTTTGTTTCATTATTTAAAAAACCTGCTTCATTTGGGTTGGTGTAATTTCTGCCAGAAGCAAAGTTGTAACTGAAACCAATTTGACTTTTCCAATCTTCGATCCAATGTTTAGCAACTAAAGATAAATTATGCTTAGAAGCAAAACTTGGTCTTGCTGCGGATGCGTAATTTTTATAATCTCTTTCTGTGTCTAAAAAGGAATATGAAACCCAATAATCGGTGTTTTTTATTTTTGCGTTTTGTCTCCAAAAAATATCGAATCCTTTTGCAAAACCACTTCCGTTATTGTTGTAATTGGAATTAAATTGTGCATTCTGCGTATCATATTTTACTAAGTCTTTATAATTTTTATAATAGGCTTCAATTCTAAAAATTTGACCTTGTTTTGTAGCTTGATAATTGGCAATTAAATGCGAAGTATTTTCTGCTTTAAAATCTTGATTGTATTTTAAGTATTCTTTTTTTGGATTTTGATAAAACTGCCCATAAGCTAAAGAAAATTGAGAATTTTTTCCTGATTTATAAGCAAGGGAAACTCTAGGAGAAATTGTAAATTCTTTTAATAATTCTGAGTGTTCTGCTCGAATTCCGATTTTTGTTGCTAATTTTTTAGAGAAGAAAATATCAGTTTCTGCAAAAGAAGCAAATATGTTATTGTTAAAGCGATATTCGAATTTTGTACTATTATTAGTCGTGTAATCTTCATTAAAATCGGTTATAAAATATTCAGATCCGAAACTAATTTTAAAACGATTAGAAAACTGTTTTTTTAACTTTACTTTAAAGTGCATTGAGTTTTCGTTATCAGTAACTAAATTCTCAATAATTTTAAGATTAGAATAATCATTTGTGAAACTCATACCAGTTTCTATTTTCCAATTATCACCAAACTTATTCTTGTAGGATGTATTAAAGTAGAGGTTTCTATTATTTAATCCGAAACGAAAACCATCAACAAAATTAATATCATCTTGTATCAAATCAAAATCAGTATAACTAAATGCGCCATAAACTTTTAATAAAGATTCATTTTTGAATTTATGTCTATACACCATTTCTCCGCTTAAAGCTTGCACCGGTTTTGTCCATGTGTTTCTATCAGGAAAAGCTTCTTGGTAAGGTGCTAGATTAATGTAAGAAGTATTTACACTAAAAGAATTATCTCCCCAAATCTGGGTATTTCCAACCCCTAAACCTAAAGTCATAAAAGATAAATCTGTTTTTTCTTCAACAGGTTCATCAATGGTATTTAATTGCAAAACGCTAGATAATGCTTGTCCGTATTCTGCAGAATAACCACCTGTAGAAAAAGAAATTCCTTTAAATAAAAACGGAGAAAAGCGTCCTCTCGTTGGAATGTTTCTTGCTGAAGCTGCGTAAGGTGTAAAAACACGAATTCCGTCTATAAATATCTGTGTCTCTTCTGCTTCTCCTCCACGAACAAAAAGTCGCCCATCTTCATCTACAGTTGAGGTTCCTGGCAGTGTCTGTAAAGCGCCCATAACATCGCCTAAAGCACTTGCAGTTGTAACAATATCTAATGGTTTTAATACTGTGACTTTTGCTTTTTCTCCGGCTTCAAAAGTTCCGGCATTTATAACAACTGCATCTAAGGAGCTAACATCATCTCTTAATTTTATTTTTAAATTTTTAAGTGATGATACATCGACAGTTTTAATATAAGTTTCAAAAGAAACAAAAGAAACGACTAAAGTTTGTGTTCCTTTTTCTGATGTAGAAAAGGAGAATTCTCCTTTGTCATTTGTAGAAGATCCATCGTAAGTGCCATCTAAATATACACTTGCTCCTAGAATTGGTTGTTGTTTTGAGTCTGTAACTTTACCTGAAATTGTTGTTTGCGCAATTAATGAAAATTGACAAATTGTAAATAGGATACATAATATGTGTTTCATCAGTTTTTGTTTTTGATGATACAAAGATGTGATGATTGTAACTCAAAAAATAAAAACAAATACCGAGTTGTAATTTTTGAATGCTGAATTGTAATTTATAAAATTGGAATACATAAATCAACAATAAACTTGTTTTCCGGGTGTTCTGCTGCGTTATTATAATAGATTTCAAAAGGATCAACTTCTGATTTTTTGTATCCATTTTCTACCATAAAAGCAAATGAAGATTCCCACGCTTGTTGAAATTCAAAAGGGGTAATCTCTAGTCTAGAAACAATACATTTAGTAGGACTTAAGATTTTTAAATTTACTTCTCCATCTAATTCAATAGGATCATTTAGAACAATACAAGCGCTCATTCTTATATTATTGGGGTCAGTAATTTTTGGGCTGTCATGATAAATCGTAAGCATTCTAGTTTGTTCATTCATCAAATCTTTTGGTGTTGCCCATTTCACTAATTTATTATAGACACTTCCAATTGCTTCCATTTTTCCCTTATGAGAAATATATGCTAAATCTAATCTTGGTACTTTTTTAATTTCTGTATTTGTTTTCATTTTTAACCAATTTAAAGCATTGTTTATGTTGCAAATATATTGTTCAAAAGTAATAACGACTTTTCCATTCTTGCTTTCGGTTTTGCTAATCTTGCTATATTTTTCCGGACTTTCTTCTTTAAATTTATTGGGTGATATTCCATAGAATTTTTTAAAAGACTTTGAAGAAGAAGATAGATTACTAAAACCTACTTTTTCTGAAATTTCAGTAATATTTAATCCTTTTTGATGCAATAAATATGAAGCTGATTTTTCAATTCTTTTTCTATTGATGAAATTATTGATCGTTTCACCAACAATTATTTTAAATAATCGATGAAAGTGAAATGGAGAAAAATAAGCTTTATCAGCAATAATTTTTAGGGATAGTTTTTCTGATAAATTTTCTTCAATAAATGTAATTGCAGTATTTAATCTAACAATATTTTCTTTTGCAATTTTATCAGCGCTCATTTTTTAGGTTTTGTAAATAATAGAATAGAAATCCGCTTGCAAAGTATAAAATAACATCAATAAAGTCTTTGGTATATCTTGCTAAATATTTGGGGGAAATAAATTCAAATAACAAACTATATAAGAAACATAAGTATAAAATAATAGGTAAACTTAAAGTGTATCCCTGATCATTTTTAGACCATTTTAGAATTTGTAAACTGATATAAAGTACAATTGGAATGATTAGAAAGTCATTTACATAATGACGAACAAATCGTGGTAATTGAACATTGAAGTAAGAAGAAAAATAAATGAAACTCCCTGTTATAACTGAGAATATAAAGTAATAAAATAACGTTTTTTTCATTTTAACCAGCAGCAACCATTGTAATAAACCAAGCTAAACCTGCGCCAATGGCACTCACCACCATTATTGCAGAATATAAAATCCAACCTATAATTCGATATAAAATTAAAGGATGTTTTTTTAATCGTTGTGCTAAATTAGGATTTTCTAATTTATAAATTTCTTCATTTATTAGATGTTGTTTTACTTCAGCTTCCTTAATTTCTCTTTTCTTTTGATGAGAAATTAATGTATTACAATTTGTGCAATAGTCTTTGTTGGTATTAAAAAGACCACAATTAGAACATTTTATAATTCTCTTGTTAGGCATAATTAGTCTTTAAAAGAATATTTGTTTTTCTTTTTATACGGTCTAATAATCAAACGAGTTTCTCTATCAAAACGAATATAATTATACACCCAATTTAGAAAAACAATGGCCTTATTTCTAAAGCCAATTAAAGAAAATAAATGCACAAACATCCAAACAAACCAAGCAAAAACTCCCTGAAATTTCCATTTTGGTAAATCTACAACAGCTTTGTTTCTGCCGATGGTAGCCATAGAACCTTTGTCATTATACACAAACGCTTTTTGCTCTTTGTTAGCTAATTTTGATAAAATATTTTTTGCTAATAATTTTCCTTGTTGAATGGCAGGTTGCGCCATCATTGGGTGACCATAAGGTGTTTTTTCTGAAGACATACAAGCTACATCTCCAACCGCATAAATATTTGGATATTTTAAAACTTGATTATATTCATTTACCTTAATTCTTTCAGCTCTTTCAATGACACACTCTGAGTTTAGTCCATCAATCATTTCGCCTTTTACACCTGCAGCCCAAATAACAGTTTCAGCTTTAAAATGATCTTCACCGTTTGTGGTTACTGTTTTACCATCATAATCTAAAACTCGTAAGTTTTTCCAAACATTAACGCCTAGTTTTATTAGAAAATCTTCTGCTTTTTCAGAAGCTTTTGCGCTCATCCCTTTTAAAATACATTCTGAGCTTTGTATTAAATTAATCTGCATTTGACGAATGTCTAAATCAGGATAATCTTTAGGAAGAATCCCTTTTTTCATTTCTGCTAAAGCGCCTGCTAATTCAACTCCTGTTGGTCCACCACCAACAATTACAAAATTCATTAAAGCATTTCTTTCTTCAATATTTGATGTTAATAAAGCTTCTTCAAAGTTCTCTAAAATTAAACTTCTAATGTTTAAAGATTGAGGTATGGATTTCATTTCCATTGTGTGTTTTTGGATATTTGTATTTCCAAAAAAGTTGGTTGTAGAACCTGTTGCTATAATTAATTCATCATATTCTAAATTCCCTATAGAAGTCTCAATTGAATTACTTTCAGGATTGATTTTATGTACTTCTGCCAATCTAAAATAAAAGTTCTCTACATCGTTGAAACGTTTTCTTAAGGGGAAAGCAATAGAATCTGGTTCTAAGCCACCTGTTGCAACTTGATAGAGTAGTGGTTGAAATGTATGGTAATTATGTTGATCTATTAAAACAACTTGCAATTCTTGTTTTTCTAATCCTTTTGCAGCAGCTAAACCTGCAAATCCTCCACCAATAATTACAATTCTTGGAAAACTAGTTTGTGGAATATTCATGTAAATTATTGACTTTTGAAATGTTAGAATTTGAGAAGTGTAAATTTAAGGAAAAGGAGTTTATTGTTTTAAATAAATATGATTTGAATTTTAATGAGACTTCTCGACTTAAAATTCTTGAAAAATGGATTTTATTCGAAGTGATAGAATTTATATTAGAGTGAATTATTGGGACTGTCACTTCGAGTAATTTTGATTTTTCGTCAAAATTGTATCGAGAAGCTTTTATCAGTAATTAATTAATTAAAAACATCTCTTAACCTCTTGTAATGTTTTGTCTGAATTGATATAGTCTGATATAACTTTTCTTCTTAAAGGTTCAATTTCGTCATCATAATAAATAGCCCATTTATCCTCTGTAAATAACTGATTTATTTGTTTTATTCTTTTCTGAACTTCAGGAAAAGTAAATAAATGATTTGTAGAACTTTCTGTTTTTGGTTGGATTTTTGCTAACTTTTTATCAAAATCCACTTCAATAAAAAATATTTTTCCTGTTGAATTCATAGGGTAGAAGTCTGCCCATTTTGCAAAACCAATAACTATATTTTGATTCTTATAATTATCATTTACTATTAATTTCCATCTGCAATTGGCAACTCTTCCCCAATGATTAGATTTTCTGTAAACACCTTCATCTGCATAAAAATACATGCTTTCAGATTTACTTTTATAATTAGTGTTTTCTGGGAAATCAAAGTCTTCAATTTGAGTGAATTCACAAAAAGTATGTTTAAAAAAGTTGGTTTTGTTATAAGTTTTCAATAATGATGTTTTTACAAAAATACTATTCTTAGTATATAGTTGCTTAAAATTAGAAATAAAAAAAGAGCCAAAATTAAATTTGACTCTTCTTTTTGATTAAAATAATAAAACTAACAAATGTTATTTTTCTAAATCTACCCGCAAAGTATAAATAAACGTTACAGGTAGTAGTTTAGATACTTCTCCTTTTCAATGGTTTTTAATTTTTTATTATCTTTTTCATTGCAATTTTTCCGTCTTCTGTTTCTATTTTTAAAATATAAATTCCTGAAGAAATATTTTGAGTATTAATTTTATTTTTCTGAAACCTTTTAATTTCCTTACCTGTTACATCTATAATTTTTCCAATTTTTATTTTTCCATCTAATTGTATTGTAAGAAAATTACTCATTGGATTTGGATAGACTAAAATATCAATTTTATTAGCATCTTTGATACTTGCAGTGGAGCTGAAATTAGCTTCAACTGTTTGGTTTCCATTCATCGTTACTGTAATACTATTTGCTGTTCCAGAAATATCTCCACTCCAGTTTGTAAACCCATAACCAGTATTTGCTGTAGCGGTTAATGTTATGATTGTACCATCATCATAAGTTCCGTTTATAGGGCTTGGATTAGCAACTACGCTACCATTTGTTGCGTTTATTGTTAATATACGCTGAATTGGACTGAATAAAGCTGTAACAGTTTTATCCGCATTCATAGTTAAACTTAATGGGTTTGTATTCCCTGACGCATCTCCTGACCAACCATCAAACTGATAACCTGTTGCCGGAACAGCTGTTAAAGAAGTGGTTTCACCGTCATTAAAATAGAAATCGTTTGAGATTTTTTGACTTTTAGAATTGGCTGCACCTGTTACGTTTACATGACCATTAGTTGTATTTATAGTTAAAACACGTGTAATAGGAATAAATGTTGCTGTTACATTTTTATCTGCATCCATTGTAATATTTATTGGATTTGAAGTACCCGAAACATCACCTGACCAGCGGTCAAATTGGTAACCTGAAGATGGTGTTGCTGTTAATTCAATCATACTTCCATGATCAAAAGTTCCGTTTGTTGGATTTGGGTTTGTAGTTACACTACCGTTTGTTGCATTGATTGTTAATGTTCTTTGAATTGGACTAAATAACGCTGTAACAGTTTTATTTGCATCCATTGTTAAACTTAACGGATTATTAGCTCCTGAAGCATCTCCAGACCACCCATCAAACTGATAACCGGCATCAGGAACTGCCGTCATTGAAGTAGTTTCTCCATGATCAAAGTAAAAATCTACTGCAATTACTTGACTTTTAGAGTTTGCTGCACCTGTTACATTTACATTACCGTTTGTTGCATTTATAGTTAATATACGTTGAATTGGACTAAATGTAGCTGTCACAGTTTTGTCAGCATCCACCGTAATATTTATTGGATTTGTAGTTCCAGTTATATCTCCAGACCAACCATCAAATTGATAACCTGTTGCTGGTGTTGCTGTTAATTCAACAATACTTCCACTATCATAAGTTCCGTTTATAGGATTTGGATTTGTAGTTATATTTCCATTAGTTCCATTTAATGTCAAAGTATGTTGAACTAGACTAAACATTGCTGTAACCACCTTGTCTGCATCCATTGTTAAATTTAATGGATTCGTATTTCCTGTTGCATCTCCAGACCAACCATCAAATTGATATCCTGTTGCAGGAATTGCAGTTAGGCTAACAAGTGCTCCATCATCATAAGTCCCATTTGTAGGATTTGGATTCGTAATTACTGTTCCATTTGTAGCATTAATAGTCAAAGTTCTATCTACAGGAACTGTAGCCCCAAATTCATATGGTCCCATATCAACAGTTGAATTAAAAATTCTAGAATTTCCTGCTAAATCTGTTGTTCCTGTTTGAACTTGTGTGTTATCTCCTGTATCAATTGCTGGTGATCCAGACTGTAATGTAAAATCTGTAGTACTTGTAAATAAAGGATCTGTGCTAATTGTATTTACTTTACTTGTAATACTATCATCATTAAAATTTAATGGATCTAAAGAATTACGAACAACTAAAGAACTTAAAGGTGATTTATACAAATCTGTAATTGAACGAGTATTAGCGCCACTAGGAGTTAAATTTCCCCAAAAAATACAGTTGTTTACTTCAGCTGTAAAAGTTCCTGTTATTCCAGATTCATTAGTGATACCTACTGTTGCTCTATTAAAATTATTTACTGTATTTGTTCCTAAATCTAGATTATTAACATACGTGTTGTTCGTTAAATCTAAGGTAACGTTAGACCCGTTTGCAATGGATCTAAACCAAGATGCACTTCCGCTAATTCCTTTAGCATTAGTTGAGTTTAAATCCCCTGCAATATTACCATCAAATAAAGAGTTTATAACTTTTATGTCTACATTATTATTACCTCTTACAAAACTATATATTCCAGATCCCCAACGTGACATATTGTTGATGAATTTACAGTTTTCAACATTTAAAGCACCTGTACCATTAGTTGCGGTTGTTAATTCAAATTCGGCCATTAAACCAGCATTATCATTTCTTCCAACATTGTCTTTTATAACACAGTTTCTTAATGTTAGATATGCTACTGTTTTATCCTTTAGAATTGCAGCTCCTTTAGAAGTTGTATTAGCGTTATTATGTGCATCACTAATAGTTAAACCATCTAATAATAAATTATTACCATTAGCTGTTATATTTATTACACGATAACTATTGTCTGCACTTCTTGTAGTATTGGTATAATTACCTAAAAAATCAGCAACATTTGCATCGTTTCCTTGTAAATCTGCAGATAAAATGGTTTCATTTAATCCAATAATACGATCTGATAGTTGTGTTTCTGTACCATTAAATCCACCAAATAATTTTAAGTTTTCTTTATTTATCGTAAAAAAAACACTTCTACTTGATGCATGCGGTGTGTAGGTTCCTTGTGCAATCCAAATTTCTTCACCAGCAACAACATCTGTTAAAGCATCTTGTAAATCTGTAAATGCATCTGCCCAAGAGACACCACTATTAGCTCCCGTAGCATTTTTGTTTACATATAATTTGCCTATTGGGCGTAAAGTTTTGACAGTTATGGCATCTGACCAATCTGATAGATTGGTACATTGTTCTCTAACGTAAACATTATAATCTGTAAAAATATCTAATGCAGTTAATGACGTTGCTGTACCACTTGTTATTCCTGTAACAATAGTTGCATTACTAAACGGCTCTGATGTCTTATGATAAGCTAAATCATATTGACTTCCATTACTTGTAATATCAACATTTGCCGTATTTTCTGTTATTGCCGAAACAGTTACTATTGATGCTAAAGGAGCAGAGCAATAGTTGTTATAACTCATTATAGATTGAATTTCTGTTGTAGAAAGTGTTCTATTATAGATTAATAAGTCATCTATTTCACCATCGTAACGCTCTGCAACTGGTAAAGTATTAGCTCTGTCATTAGCAATTGTAAGGTTTCCTGTACGATTTATACTAGTGTGAATTACTGATGACCCAAATCGGTCATCATCATAATCTTGAGAAACACCATCTACAAATATTTGTGTACTGCCTTCTGCACCAAAACCATTATTATTAGTATATCTTCTCGATTCAAGTAAAAGAGTAATATGATGCCATTTATTATCTCTAACATCCATTGTTGATACGGATGTTAATCCTCTATAATCCAAATAGCCAGAAGTACTTATTCTATATCGTATTGATACATCAATATTTCCATTATTAAGTGTTACTCTAGTTCCTGTCCAAGTAGAAGCATTAGTTGCAGTTCTATTACTATCATCAATAATTACTTGTCTGGTAGTAGATGTTGATGCAGTTTTAATCCAAAAACTATAACTATGGTAGTCTCCAATTGTAATATCTGGACGAGTTAAATAATCTCCATTTAATTTTATAGCACTTGTAGTTGCTGTATTAAAACGATCGTTTACGGCTGTTAATGAAGTCCCTATTTGAGTGAAATTTTGTGAGTTTGCTCCATCTACTAAAAGCGCACCATTATCAAATCCATATTGAGCAATTAATCCATTTGTTGGAAATTGAGCATGTGTAATACTATAAATAAATAGCAATAAGTAAAGAAATTTTATTTTCATTTTTGTTTTAATTTATTATTACTGCAAGAATACAAACGGGGTGTAATTACTTAGCAAAGCATTTTATGAATAGCAATTTGAGTTTGTGAATAAAAAACGTATCCTTTAGTGAATTCCATAAAAAAAAAGCTCAGTTATATTAACTGAGCTTTAAACATTAAGTGGTTTTTAAGATTCTTACTTTTTAATAAAACGCTGTACTCCTACTTTATCATCTTGTGTCGTTACTTTTAATAAATACAATCCTGATGATAACTTTGAAACATTTATGCTAGAATTAGTACTCTCTAACATTTTTCTTCCTAAAATAGAATACACTTCTACTTTCTCTAAAGTTTCTTCTAACTGAATGTTTAACGTATTACGTACTGGGTTAGGGTATAAGTTAAAGTTATCTAATTTATAATCATCTACACTAAGGGCAGCACAATTTGTACTAAAACTTGTTTGTGCATCTATACTTGCCCAGTTTGCATCACTATAAGCAACATCATCTACTGTAA
>JQIA01002059.1_pt1 | contig 10777 bp, 7 predicted proteins | sample 811431 | NCBI WGS metagenome assembly JQIA01 (sample SAMN02998118, study PRJNA258478) | marine sediment metagenome | biome: marine; feature: seafloor; material: sediment; isolation source: oil-polluted sediment collected from 3 locations (0.5 km, 0.7 km and 0.9 km)... | place: USA: Gulf of Mexico ... | reverse complement strand
TTTCAGATTGGTGAGCGACTGGAAGACCTTCGGGTATTTCGCTGGTCAGTGTCGGCTGATGGTAAAGAGGTCAATTATATTGATAGCCGTGGAGAGCGTGATTTACAGCTTCCCCCTGCTTATGATTTTGAATGGATTGGTACGAGCCGTGATGATGCAATTCATGGCCGTCATCCTCACGTTAATATTCTAGATAAAGTCTTCGTTGAAACCATTGGTGGTGATCTAACGGTCAAGATAGAAAATAGTACAGAAGATGGCTTGGGAATCTATCGAGAACCCGTAGAAGACAAAACTCAGTCTTTAGATGATGCAGAGTACTTTTATGCTGAACTGGGCGGTTTAATTCTGCTGAAAATATTGCCGTATAGAGAAGAAAACTGGCGTTACCTAATTTTTAATACCTTAACAGAAGAAGTATTGAGAGTAGATGCTATTGGCCAGTCTTGTGTTCAGCTACCAGAAGATCATGGCATTATTTTCCCCGGTGGATATTACCTGCAAACAGGTGAACACAAAGCGTTTGAGCAAGACATTGTAGGGGCTGATACTCAAGGCCTGAAGTTCAAACGCATGATACGCTCACCCAATGGTGAAGATGTACTCTATGTGTTCTATGAACCTGAAGACGGTGTGGTTGGTTTATTTGCGTATAACCTGATTAGTAAAGAGTTACAAAACCCTATTTATGGTCATGGTTATGCGTTGTCAGAAGACGGGAAATTGGTTGTCTTCTCCGCAGAAAGCGAGCCCACCCGAATTCACCCTATGCAAATTTGGCAGACGCCGTTTGTAAGCCAGGAATTTGCCAGCAAGGTTGAAGTAAGCCAATCCTTTTTTGGCCGTATAGGCAATGCGTCGTTGGTGAGAGGGGTATCTGATCTTTATAGTATTTGCCGTTTGATTAACAACCAGTCCGTCTCCTCAAGAGCGTATGAAGAGTTAAGTAAGTCGGCTGCCAAAATTTTTGATTCTCATTACTGGATTGAGGACTATAAGGCTTCAGATCAGGCCGAAAATGCTGACGAACAGAGCGTTGAAGGGGTATTGAAAGCGATTACTCAAACCTCTGAATTAGTGATTGATGAGTTTGAAAAAGTAGAAAGTATTCGTCGTCAGTCTCAGCAATCAATGGCCGAAGCCGAATCGGCTCAAACAGATTTACTGCAATCTATTCGACCAGAGAACTGGGAAACTGCAGAGCAATATGTTGAAGCCCTTGATCGCCTGCGTCATCAGCGCGGCCATTTAGCAACCATTAAAGCGCTTCGCTATATTAGCATTGAGCGTATAGATGAGCTTGACCTACAGTTAGTGGAATCTCAGTCGCAGCTAAGTGAGCAGACTGTTAACTTTCTTTCCAATGAACAAGCGCTATTGCCCTACATGGCTAAGATTGATGATCTTAATAAAGAGGTTGATCAGGCTGAGACTATTGCGTCCTTAACACCCTTGATTGAAACGATCGAATCAACGGCATCAGGGCTCGATTTACTATCAGAGTTGATGGGCACACTTAAAGTGCAGGATGCCACGGTTCGTACCCGTATTATTGATTCTATTTCTGAAGTGTATTCAAAGTTAAACCAGAGCAAAGCCACGGCGCGCCATAAGCAAAAGAATTTGGGTTCTGAAGAGGCTATTGCGCAGTTTGGAGCGCAATTTAAACTCTTCTCTCAAAGCATTACCAATGCATTGGGGATGGCCAATACGCCTGATCGATGTGATGAGCAGTTGTCTCGATTATTGGTTCAACTTGAAGAGTTAGAGAGTCAGTTTAGTGATTATGACCAGTTTCTCTCTGACATTATGGCTAAGCGAGAGGAGATCTACGAGTCATTTGAATCTCATAAACAACAGCTATTAGATGAAAGGCAACGAAAAGCGCAATCGGTTACTGATGCGGCTGATCGCATACTTGCCAGCATTGAACGACGCTCGTTAAAGTTTACGAATGCCGATGAGCTTAATACTTATTTTGCTTCTGATGCGCTAGTGTTAAAAACACGTGAAATGGTTGAGCGTTTACGCGAACTTGATAGCGCAGTAAAAGCGGATGATGTGGAGTCTCGTTTTAAATCTATTAAGGAGCAGGCATTACGCTCACTTAGAGATAAAACAGATATTTACGAAGACGGCGGAAAGGTCATTAAGCTGGGGCCTCGCCACAAGTTCAGCGTGAATACCCAAGAGCTTGATCTTACGATTGTTCCCCGCAATGGTGAGTTGAATGCACACCTAACAGGTACAGATTTCTTTGAAGAGCTGATACGACCAGAGCTATTGGCATTGCGACCCTATTGGGATATGACGCTGGAATCGGAAACACCATCGGTTTACCGAGGGGAGTATCTGGCTAATCTCATTTTAAAAGCCGCTGAGAAAGAAGAGCAGGACCTAAGTAATGCCTTGCTTCATGAAGCACTGTTGGACGAAGATAAATTATTAAAATTGGTTAGAACGTTTGCAACCCCAAGATATAAAGAAGGTTACGAAAAAGGGATACATGATCACGATGCTGTTTTGTTGTTACAGCAACTTGTACCGACCTTAGACCGTGCGGGTTTGTTGAAATTTGATCCGCTTAGTCGGGGGCTTGCCCAAATATTCTGGGCGAACATTCAACACTTACAGCGAGATGCAGCCCCTGAGTTGCAAGCGCTTAAGCATAAAGCGGATACCTGGCATGAACGTGCGCAATCAGCCGCTCATATGTTGTCTATTTTTAACAACAATCGAGCGGCCCTGCTATTGATTCAAGAAGTGACTCAATCAATAAGTCACTTTATAGAAATCTACCCCATAGACCTTTCACCGCAAGATATTGAACGGGCATCAGAGTACTTGGTTGCAGAGCTGAGTCTTGAACGTTTTAACTTTGTTTCGAGTAAGTATGCACAAACCCTAGTCGATGAACTTAAACGTACATTGGATGATGCCTCATGGAGAAAGTATCAGTCTTCTCTGGATAAGCTAAAAGGAAACGTTGCTGCCCGCTGGAACCTAAGCGCTTCGTGGTTAACTGCATTGGTTGAGGGGAAAGCCCTTGAACACTTGGTTCGATACATACCAGAGGCCATTGCATTAATTAACGCCGATGGCCGAGTAGAGCGTCGCCCTACTGAAGTAGATGTCGAGTTAACGGTTAAAGGCTTGCTGGGTGAGCACTCCCGCATTCAAAATCAGCAATTAACTTTTGCCTTAGATGAATTCTTACAACGGTTGGATGACCATCAGCAGCGTGTGGTCAAAGGTTACCATGACTATCTCAAACTTCGTCAGACGATTATTGAAGACGAAAGGGATGGCCTGGGTTTGGAGTCTTTCAAGCCGAAGCCGTTAAGCTCGTTTGTGCGAAATCGTTTGATCAATGAGTCTTATCTACCACTTATTGGTGACAATCTCGCTAAGCAGATGGGCACCATAGGCGAGAATAAGCGTACCGACCTGATGGGCTTATTAATGATGATCTCGCCTCCAGGGTACGGTAAAACTACATTAATGGAGTATGTAGCCAGCCGCCTTGGTTTGATTTTCATGAAGATCAACTGCCCCTCACTAGGGCATGATGTATTGTCACTAGACCCAGAGCAAGCACCCAATGCTACAGCCAGACAAGAACTTGAAAAGCTCAACCTTGGTTTAGAGATGGGCAACAACGTGATGTTGTATCTGGATGATATTCAGCATACAGACCCCGAGTTCTTACAGAAATTCATATCACTCTGTGATGGTACTCGCCGCATTGAGGGTATTTGGAAAGGAAAAACCAAAACCTACGATATGCGTGGCAAGAAGTTCTGCGTGGTCATGGCGGGTAACCCTTATACCGAGTCTGGCGAAGCCTTTAAGGTGCCAGACATGCTAGCGAACCGGGCTGATATTTATAACCTTGGTGATATTCTAGGCGGTATGGACGAGCAGTTTGCACTGAGCTATATCGAAAACAGCTTAACCTCAAACCCTGTGCTGGCTCCTCTTGCGACCCGGGAGATGGAGGATGTATATAAGCTGGTTAGACTGGCACAAGGTGAAAGCGTAGCGACCACCGATCTGAGCCATCAATACAGCGGTGCTGAAGTTAATGAAATCACCGGTGTTTTGAAAAAGATGTTCACGGTTCAGGAGATCATACTCAAGATCAACCAGCAATACATAGCCTCTGCCGCGCAAGATGACAGTTATCGTACTGAACCCTCGTTTAAGTTGCAGGGTAGTTATCGAAATATGAATAAAATGGCAGAAAAAATCTCATCAGTGATGAATGAAAAAGAGCTGATGCAGATGATCTCTGACCATTATTTGGGTGAATCGCAACTATTGACCAGTGGTGCAGAAGAGAACCTGCTTAAGCTGGCAGAACTCAGGGGAAATATGACCCCGGAAGAGCAGCAGCGCTGGCAGCAAATTAAGAAAGACTTTTTGCGAAACAAAGCAATGGGCGGTGATGATGCTGATGTGGGTGGCAAGGTTATCGCTCAGTTAGTTGATTTGGTTGATGGCGTTAAACAACTAGGACAGAGCGCTGGTGCAAGCGATAATCAGGGTGAAGAAAAATCAGCCTTACAGTTAGAGGTCATTAATCGTTCATTAAGTCGAATCGCTGACCTGATAGCAAAAGAGGCCACGCCTGTAGCTGCTCCCAAGGTAGAAGTTATAAACCAGCCTGTACCAGGTATGGATAAAGTACTGCGAGTACTGGCAAATACGATGGAAAACAGTATCTTCCCGTTAGTAAAAACGATGGATAAGAAGATTGATATAGACCTTCGAACTCATGACAAAATGCAGGAAATATCTAACCAGCTAAGACAGCTAGAATCGGAGTTATCACCCAGTAATGGTGGTCGAAGTAGTAATAATAGCAAGAAGCAGGAATAAGGTGTGATCAAAGTCTTTTGGCTGCGATTTAAAATTGTACTTTCTGTATGTGGCTTATTGAGTCTGGTACATATTGTAAATATGGTAATGGGCGGGCAATTGAATCACTTTGGCATACTGCCTCGTGACACAAATAGCCTGCCTTTTATTTACACTGCACCTTTACTGCATGGCAGTTTAAGCCACCTGGTTAATAACCTTATGGGCTTAGCCATTTTTAGCTGGCTCTGCTTACTACGGGGTGTCAGGCTTTATGTCTGGAGCAGTTTTTTTATTATCACCCTAAGCGGGTTGCTGGTCTGGTTTTTTGGGCGACAAGCCATTCATATAGGCGCCAGCGGTTGGATATTTGGACTCTGGAGTTTAAGTATTGCACTGGCATGGTTTGATAGACGACCACTTAACATACTCATCGCGCTGGCTGTTGTGTTTTTCTACGGCGGTATGATTTATGGCGTACTTCCGCAAGATGCCACCGTGTCATTTGAAGCACATTTTTTTGGTGCCGTATCGGGGGTGTTGGCGGCTTGGTTATCAACTTTTAAGGTCTTTAGAAAAGTAATTAAATAAATTATATAGATGAATATATCCATCATTACTCTTGAATAACCCTAAATAGATGGATATATTCATCTATTTAGGTGGGGGCAATGCTGCAAGAAACATGAACAGGGTAGATTATGAATACTCTCGAACAGGTGGGTGAACAGATACAAGCCTTGCGGAAAAAAAAGGGCTGGAGCCAGAAAAGGCTGGCTGAATTGTCGGGGTTGGACAGAACAACTATTGGTTCACTGGAGCGAAATGATTACTCTGATATAGGGATTCGTAAAGTCCAGAGAGTGTTAGGTTTATTGGGTAAGTCCCTTATGCTCACCGATATTGGTTTACCCACTCTGGATCAGTTGCAATCTCAAAAGGATAACTAATGGCTAATGTTGATGTTTATGTAAACTCGCAAGCTGTTGGGCAGTTGCAAAAAAATAGTGAGAAACATGTTTTCAGCTATGGCTCGTAATGCAGGGTTACAAGTGCCTGAATTTTACTTAAGTGATAATGGTAAATTATTAATCAGCCGGCGCTTTGATTTAGGCGAAAATGGTGAAGCTTTAGGTTTTGAAGATTTTTGTGTGCTTCAAGGGAAAGGAACTCGTGAAAAATATGATGCTAGCCTGGAGTCTTGCGCTAACACTATTCGTCAGTTTGTATCTCCTGAATATCAGCATCAAGCACTCTATGATTTTTTTAAACTAACTTTAATTAACATAATACTGCGTAATGGCGATGCTCATTTAAAAAATACCGGCGTTATTTATCCAGATTTGAAAGGATATAAGTTAGGAGAGATACCTATGGTTAAGCGCCAGCTAGCCCCGTTTTTTGATATTGTAAGCACGGTCCCTTATATTCCTCTTGATACCATGGCGCTTAGCCTTACCGGCTCAAAGCGGTGGCCAAAATGGAAAGTGCTTCAGCGTTTTGCCGTGCAACATTGCGCTTTAAGTAATAAAAAGATTAATCAAGCGCTTGAAGAAGTAAAACAAGCAAGTGAAACAACCTTTCCATTATTAAATGAGCTTACTCGGCAGCATGAAAAATTTTCTCCTATTGCTGAAGTAATGGCCGGTTTAATGCGTCAACCCTGTTTTTGATATATGATTTTCAGCAACAATTTGACAGACTTTGGGTATTGTTTCGCTAGTTTTTTGCAAAGAGGGTTAATGTCATCGCCATTAAATCAGTCATCTGGATGACCGGTACATTAACATCATTTTGTTTAATGGCTATTGGTGCTCGTGAGCTGGGTGGTGAGCTTGATACATTCCAAATTTTATTTTTTCGCAGTGTAATCGGTATTTTTGTAGTATCTATTATTGTTGCTAATACGAGCAAACAGCTTTTTCGATCTAAACGTAGTCGTTTGCATGTGCTTAGAAATATCTTTCATTTTGGGGGGCAATACGGATGGTTTTTAGGTATAAGTTTACTGCCTTTAGCCGAAGTTTTTGCGCTTGAGTTCACTGTGCCTTTGTGGACTGCTTTAATTGCATTCATTTTTCTCAAAGAACGTTTTACTGCTAAGAAGTTAGCTTCAATAACGCTAGGCATAATTGGGGTGGTTGTAATAGTGAAGCCTGGGTTAGATATTATTGATATCGCATCGCTCATTGTTTTAGGCTCTGCTGTTTGTTATGCCGTATCCTATGTGTCAACGAAGTCTCTTTCCTCTACAGAAAATCCTTTAACTATCCTATTTCTAATGTGCTTGATCCAACTGCCAATAGGTTTGTTTTTTTCGTTGCTAAATTGGCAAAATCCTATAGGCGTTCAATGGTTATGGCTTATCGTTATTGGCTTAACGGCATTATCAGCTCATTACTGCTTAGCAAAAGCAATGCAGTATGCAGAGGTTACGGTTATTGTAACAATGGACTTCTTAAGATTGCCTGTCATTGCTTTGGTTGGTGTGTTTCTATATTCCGAAAATTTTGAATTCACATTAATCATAGGGGTATCACTTATGCTCGCAGGCAATTTACTGAATGTGTATACCCCTAAAATATCAAGTCGGTCAGCAGTTGAAATGAAGCCCTAGAATCTCTCCACAATTTTTCCTGCTGTAATCACTGTTGAAATCTCCCTGGTATTATTAATATCCTCCCGGAAATCTTTATCCAGTATCACTAAATCAGCTTGTGCGCCTTCCGTAATATAACCTAGCCCTGGCGTCAGGTTTAGTTTTTCAAGATGCTTACCCGGTAGGTAAGTTGCAGCAGCTAAGGCTTCAATCGGTGTAAAGCCACACTTCTCAACCAGTAATTGCAGTTCATCATGTAATGATGAGCCAGCTACGTTTGCAACATTAGGTGCATCGGAGGCGGCTAAAATGGTAATTCCTGCGGCTTTTATGCGTTTGATATTATCGAATTTAAGCTCTTTGAATATATTTAATTCGCGAGCGTAATTTTGAACATTGGCGGCTTGATTTTCTAATTTCAGGCTGGCAGGTGGGTTTTTATAAATATCCAATAGATCTGCTTCGATGATTTCTTTATCCATTTCGCCAAACTCAAGCTCACTCTGAAAGAGTCTATCCATCTGGTTAAATACGATTAAGGTGGGGGCCATAGTGACGTTTGCTTCTTTCATTCTTGCTATGGTTTGGTCAGAAATACTAGAGCGGTAGACGCCATGAACAAAATAATCGACACCTGCATCAAGGCCTGTAATTAAATCTGCTTCAGAGCCAATATGAGCCGCGGTTGTAAGTCCTACCTCTTTCGAATGGTTTACTGCAATAGTGACTTCATCTACTGAGAGAGAGGGAATGCCTAAAGGGATCTGATCGATGACTACTTTAGTGAGCGAAGCCCCTTTGGACTTATACTCATCGATATATTCAATAATGTCTTCGTCATCATCCACGGAGCCTACTAACTGACTAACTGCAAAACTTGAGGCTGGCCAGGGAAGAGATTCTTTCATCATAAAGGAGGGGTGTCCGTCACGCTTACTGATCATAGGGCCTGCATAAAAAATTCTGGGGTTAACCTTACCTTCTTCAATTACACGTTCAACGGTCGTTTGAATATCATCAATAGGGGCGCCCATATCAAAAACAGTGGTGACACCTGAGTAGAGAAATGCTGATAAATTTCGGTCGATAAGTGTCTCGTCTGGAACCCTCATTTTCCAGGGTGGAGTACCGGGTGATAGGGTGTGTACATGCATATCGATTAAACCAGGGATAACCATTTTTCCATTAGCATCAATCACTTTAGCACCCGCAACAGATATTTCCTGAGCACTTATTTGTTCTATTTTTCCATTACGAATGAGTATATTTTGGTTTTCTTTAATTGATTCGTCTGGGTTACCGCTAAATATATTGGCCCCCTTAATAACTATGACAGAATTACCTTCACCTTTAATAGCCAAAGGGGGAGCAGAAGAAAATACAGAGCAGCTGCTGATAAACAGGGTTCCTAATATAATTAAACCGAGTATTTTTATTTTCAACTTCATTGAGCGCTCCTGCTCTGATTATTTACTTTAAGAGTAATTAAAAGAAAACCGGCATTTGCCGGTTTTATTCTTTGCTAGATTTTAAAAAATTACTGAACTACTACCTCTAGGATATCACGACTTTCCTTAAGTGTAATCGCTTGATTTTCTCCCAGCTTAACCATGCCGTGGCTTTCTAACTGTGCAATGATCTTATTAATAGTGGCTGATTTATCACCACCGTGCTCAGTTAACTCTGTTGCTACATTAAGCTTATGATAGAAGGCTTCTATTGCAGCAATGGTTCTTTCTGCTAAGTCATCACTTTGCTCAAGACCAAACACATTCTTACCCATCTGCTCTAGTTTAGCCCTTTTCACCGTCATTTGGTTTCTAAGAAGAGCAGGCTGGATAATGGCTAATGAGCGGGCATGATCAACGCCAAACAGTGCGGTTAGCTCGTGGCCAATCATGTGTGTTGCCCAGTCTTGAGGTACGCCTGAACCTATCAAACCATTGAGTGCCTGATTTGCTGTCCACATTAGGTTCTCTCGCCATGCATCGTTATCACGATTATCATACTGGTTAGCCAGCACGATAAGGCTTTTAAGTAAGGTTTCAGCATAACCATCTTGAACCATTGCGCCTGTTGGCATGGTGATATATTGCTCGCACGTATGAACCCATGCATCCACAAGGCCATTTACTAATTGGCGCTCTGGCAGGGTTTTCATTACATCAGCATCAAGCACTGCAAATTTTGGTTGTACGGCTGCAGAGAAGAAGGGAAGTTTGTCTTTTGTCGCAGCGCGGGTGATAACAGCACCTGCATTTGACTCAGAACCTGTAGCGGGAAGGGTTAATATTGCTCCCAGTGGCACCGCTGTAGTAGCCGTGTGCTTACCCAGTAAAATATCCCAGCCTTCACCTTCATAACATGCTGCGGCTGCAACGTATTTTGAGCCATCAATGACTGAACCACCGCCAACCGCCAGAATGTATTCAACACCTTCTGCTTTTACCAACTCAACGGCTTTGTCTAAGGTTTCCATGGTTGGGTTGGGTTCTACGCCAGCAAACTCTAGCCATGTATGATTTTTAAGGGCGTTTGAAACCTGTTCATAAACACCGTTTTTCTTAATTGAACCGCCACCGTAAATAACCAACACTTTTTGATCGGCAGGTATTATTTTAGTAATGCTCGCAATTTGTCCTTTACCGAAGAGAATATTGGTTGGGTTAACGTAAGAAAATTTCATGGTGACTCCTAATCAGTGATGAAGGGTGTACTTAAAGAGAAGGTTTCTCTTCTATAAATCATGAGTTGCATATTAGTGTAGTAAATTGATCATATGAAGGGGTATTTATGGATATAAATTGCCTATTTGTGCATTTTTGTATATTTTATGGTTTTAGTAAATAATGACGCAGGTGGAACAAATGGGCGATTTAGCTGAACTTATGCAATCTTATGCAGATTTTAAGTCACTCAATGCGTTGAATGGGGCGTGCCCCACCTGTGTTCCAGGCGTGAATTTCTATCGTGCCAGTAAAGGCAGCGCTAAACAACCTTTGCTTTATCAGTCCGGCATCATTGTAATAGGGCAGGGAAGCAAGCAAATTCATCTGGGAGAGGACAGTGTCCGATATGGCCCAGGGGACTATCTTGTTGTTGGCGTACCCATGCCTCTGGAGTGTGAAGCATTTTCTGATGGTGATCTGCCTCTGCTAGGCGTGTCTATTAAGGTGGATCAGCAGACCTTACATAACCTGGTTAATCAGCTCACTAATGAATCATTTAAAACGGATAATAACTATTCAAATGAACGTGTTTTGCTGGATAGAGGCTTAAAATCCGAATCCCTTAACGATGCATTAAATAACACCTTTA
>JQIA01002058.1_pt1 | contig 10778 bp, 7 predicted proteins | sample 811431 | NCBI WGS metagenome assembly JQIA01 (sample SAMN02998118, study PRJNA258478) | marine sediment metagenome | biome: marine; feature: seafloor; material: sediment; isolation source: oil-polluted sediment collected from 3 locations (0.5 km, 0.7 km and 0.9 km)... | place: USA: Gulf of Mexico ... | reverse complement strand
TTGATCGCTTCCTGACCAATGATGGTCTGGTGTAGTAACACATGGTTTAACACCGAACCCAGGGTGTAACTGCTGTCGCTGCGGCTGGCTGCGTCCTCAACTGCTTCGCTGATTGCAATACCCAGAGAACCACTGGTGTTCGGGTCTTTGGTAAGTTGTTCGCGGCCTGCGTTGGTGAGTTCACTGGGGCTTGCCACCACCTGACCACCCCAGGTGCGCATCATCGAACGTCGAAACGGTTTTTGCTGGTAGCTGATGTTGACCATGTAGATCATTACTTCCAGGCCGAACATCTGCCCGGCCCAGGCGATTGAAGAGCCCCACTGGCCAGCACCGGTTTCGGTGGTCAACCGGGTACGGCCAGCGAGCTGGTTGTAATAAGCTTGGGGTACCGCAGAGTTGGGCTTATGTGAGCCTGCGGCGCTGCAGCCTTCATTTTTGTAATAGATTTTTGCTGGAGTATCGAGCAGTTTTTCTAGCCGATGAGCCCGATGAAGCGGGGTCGGGCGCCACTGCTGGTAAATCTCACGGACTGGTTCCGGGATCTTAATCCAGCGTTCGGTGGTCATTTCCTGTTCAATTAAGTTGTCAGGGAAAATTGCCGAGAGCGCATCGGCGGTTGCCGGCTGACCATCACCACCGAGCACCGGGGCAAAGGGTTTATCCAGGTCAGCTGCGATGTTGTACCAGTGGCTGGGGATGTCTCGCTCTGAAAGCTGGATTTTGTAATCGGACAAGGAAATTCCTCCCGGAGGTTTGCTGGTTAAGGTCACGCTAGTTGATGGTTATGGTAGGGGATTTGGCATGACTTGCGCCAATTAATGCCGGTCTCTAATTTCCACTGGCCATACAACGCCGACTCTAACTTGTCCACATTCGTTGGCTAAATGGAATCGGTTGAACAAATATTCACTGCTTGGTGATGTGGGGCTGGGTGCAGTAAAGTTGCTAGCCAGAGCAGTGGCTGGGGGTAGCCATATATCATTAAATAGTCAGTCGAATTTTCTGTCGGCGACTGATTTCCAGGGAGAAGATTGATGCCAATCGCACACGTCAACGGAATTGAAATTTATTACGAAGAAGAGGGCGAGGGTGAGCCCCTGGTGCTGGTGCACAACGTTATTGCTAATGTGCATAGCTACGATTACAACTTCCCGGTATTCGCGAAAAAATTTCGCACTATCCGGTTCGATTTACGCGGTCATGGCCAGTCTTCCAAGGTCGATAACGAGGCCGACGCACCTGACTATTACACTTACGAAAATACCGCAGAAGATCTCTATCAGTTATTAAAACACCTGGGAGTAGAGTCCTGCTATCTGCTGGGCCAGGCCTATTGGGGCGTGAGCACGGTGAGTACCTTTTATGCCCGTCACCCTGAGATGGTTAAGGCACTGATTCCGGTCGGTTGTGAATTACTCGCTACGCCTGAAGGCACCGGGCTATTTGACATGTTGAGTGGGGAGCTAAAAGAGGGCTTTATTAAACTGCATCAGGTCGCCCGAGAGGAAGGCATGGAGGCGGTGTTTGAAGCACGGAAACAGACCAAAACCTTCTGGGGTGACAAGGTTTTTAATAGCCCTCACATTATGGAGCTGTTCAAACAGATGTATCGGGAAACCTCGCCGATTACGTTCCTGAATTTTCCGCTGATGAGCCCGGCGCTTAAGCAAGAGATTACCGATGCTTTTAACGACAACCAGGTGCCGATGATGATGTTAATGGGCGAGCAGGACCCGGACCCTGCGAAGAACATCGCGGTGATGAAAAAGGATTATCCCAACTGCCATGGCCTGACCCTGTCTGATTGCGGCCATTACATTGCGCTGGAAAATCCCGAGGACTTTAATCGGGCGGTGTTCAATTTTATTGCCGGTGTTAAGAGCGGCCTCTATAGCTGATTTCAGGTTTGATTACAGGGAGCAGCCGGCTTGGCTACTGACATGCGCGCACCGGATCTGATTAACCCGTATCAGTTGCTGGCCAGCTCGCCGACCGATAGTGCCTTCATCGAAGACCTGGGTCTGAATAGACTGCTCGATCAGGTGCCGTTTAATGGCCCGTTGAGTCGGACGACCGCGCTGCAGATGCTGGTCGAACTGGAGTGTGACCAGGCCACCCTGGAATATCGCCAGCAGTTGTTTGCCGACCTGGTGGGTGACTCTGACCTGCATGATCAGCTTGAGCTGTTGTTGCGCCGGTTGCTGGTGATCAATCGCCAGAGTAGCGAGTTTGGCTGGGCCAGTGATCTGCCCACCGGGCTGAGCTTGCTGCGTAACTATCGAGATTTACTGCGGCATCCGCCGGATTTCAGTTCGGCTCACTCTGCCGGATTACAGGCGTTAACTGAATATCTCGATCGGTTGGTGGCTTCGACTGAGCTAGAGGAAATTGATCAGTTTCTGCAACAGATAGAACAGCTTGGTGGGCTGGAGCTGCGGGTGTCAGTGGATGAAAAAGGGGTGCCGTCGGAATTGTCTACGGTGCGGCTTGTTGATCAGCAGCAGACCGAGGTGCCCGGTTTTCTCACCTGGGGTGAAGATGAGACGCCACAGCACCGGCGTCAGTCGTTACGTGATCAGGGTGGGCTAAATAACCTGGGGCAACTGTTACAGAACTTCCTCTCCAGGGAATATCTGGCGGTTATTTACCGCTTTAACCAATCGATTGCCGAACTGGCGACCTTGTTGGTTGGGGTTGATCTCTACTGGTCACTGGCGAGTAGTTTTAATGGCTGGCAGCAGCGCGGCATGGCGATCTGTCTGCCAGAAATTTTGCCAGCTGAGCGGCGCGAGGCTCAGATTGTCGATGGCTGTAATCCGCTGATTGAACCACAGCTAGATAGTCCGGTTGTCGCCAATGATATATCTCGGGATTCAGCGCAAAACCTGGTGCTGATTACCGGTGCTAATAACGGCGGCAAAACCACTTACATTAAAACCGCTGGACTGATTCAGCTGCTGGGGCAGAGTGGGCTTTATGTGCCCGCCAGGCAGGCCCGGTTTAGCCGAGTCGACGCAATTTTTAGCCATTTTGTGGCTGCGGATGACATTGGTCGGGGTGAGGGTCGTTATCGCAATGAGTTGCGCCGTATGCGCTTTATTCTGGAGCAGGCCACCCCTTTCAGCCTGGTGATTCTCGATGAGCCCTGCGGAGGCACCGACTATCTGGAGGGTCAGCGCCAGTCGCAGATATTGCTGCAGGGTTTTCATCTACTCGGTGCTGCGACCTATTTCACCACCCATATGCATGAGATGGCTGCCAGCCTGACCGGGCCCGAGTGGTCAGCGCTGCAGCATTTGCGGGTGATCACCGAGCTTGATGGTGACCAGCTTAAATACCTTTATCAGGTGATGCCGGGTATTGCCGAACGTAGTTATGGCGAGCAGATCGCCGCCTTATTAGGATTGGCAGAGCCTGAGGTGCTGGCGGTGGTGCGCGAACAGGCTAGCGTGGGTGGCTATGCCGGGTTGTTGAGGGACTAAAACTAATTGAAACCTACTCGGCGCGGGCAATCACCCGCGCCGAGTAGGTTCAGTTTGCCGTCTATTACTATCCGGCTTTGCTGACCTCAGCGATCGCTGCGTTACGTTTTTGATGGTCGGTCGCCATCAGCATGTAAAACGCTGGCACTACATAGAGGGTAAACACGGTGCCGATGCCCAGGCCGGTACTAATCACCAGGCCAATCTCAAAACGACTCACCGCACCGGGTCCGGTGGCAATCAATAATGGAAACATCGCCATGATCATCGCCAGAGTGGTCATGATGATCGGTCGTAATCGTACTGCTGAGGCGTTTTCGACCGCTTCGCGTTTGCTCAGGCCATCATTGATCTGTAGCTCATTCGCAAACTGCACAATCAAGATGCCGTTTTTGGCGATCAGTCCGATCAGGGTGATCAGGCCCACCTGGGTGTAGATGTTTATCGAGGCGGCACCGAGCATGATAAAAGCCAGTGCGCTAGCCAGAGATAACGGTACCGAAACCAGAATGATGAAGGGGTCTCGCCAGGATTCGAACTGGGCAGCTAACACCAGGTAGATCACCAGCAGCGACATAAAAAATGTGGATACCAGTGCACCAGACTGATCCATAAATTGTCGAGATGGCCCGGTGTAGTCGTAGTGATAACCCTTAGGGAAAACCTGCTCGGCTACGTCTGCCAGCTCGGCGACTGCATCGCCGATGGAATTCGGCGGAATCATCAGCCCTTCGATTTTGACACTATTGAGCTGTTGAAACTGGGTACGCTTACCTGGCTCTACGCGGTTTTCAAGCGTTACCAGTGCAGACAATGGAATCTGCTCACCGCCAGGGCTGGTCAGGTAGTAATTGTTCAGCGCCCGCTGGTTTAGCCGGGCTAGATCGGTGACCTGGGGCACCACCTTATAACTGCGTCCGGAGAGGTTGAAACGGTTGCTGTACTGGGTGCTCAGGAAGGTCGCCAGGTCACGGCCGATCTGGTCCATGGTAATCCCCAGGTCGCCGGCCCGTTCCCGGTTGACCACCAGCACGGTTTTGGGGCGGCTAAAGTCAACATCTTTACGCAAAAAGGCAAACTTACCGCTGGCCATGGATTTACCGATGATCTCATTAGCAATCATGTCCATATCAGCGTAGTCAGCCGCCGCGGTAATAATAAACTGCACCGGTAATCCACCACCGGTACCCGGCAGGCTGGGTGCAGGGAATACGGCAACCTGAAAACCGGCGATGGTGCTCATGTCGTCCTGAAGCTGGGTCTGGATCTGCTTTTGGCTGCGCTCACGCTCGCGGCTATCGGCCAGTGCAAAGCCGCCGAACACAACATGGGGCTGGTTAGCAAAACCGAGGCTTAGAAAGCTGTGATCATATTCATCGGTATCGTAAAGCTTTTCGACGTTCTCGATGATCTCTTTGGTGTAAGCCTTGTTGTAGTTCAGGGTAGCGGTTTGCGGGCCATGGGCCATGGTAAACAGGAAACTTTGATCTTCTTCCGGTGCCAGGGCTTTTTGCGAGAGCATGAACATGGGGTAGATGCAGAGCATCACCACCATGGCAAAGGCGAACACGCTGGAGGGATATTCGAGTACCCAATGCAGTCCTTTCTGGTAAAAGCGGGCTAATCTATCGAATAGCTTTTCAGCAACCAGCTCCATCTTGCCGGGATGTTCTTTATCGTGCAGTACGCGGGCGGCGAGCATGGGTGCCAGTGTCAGTGCGACCACGCCTGAGACCAATACGGCAGCGGCCAGGGAGAAGGCAAATTCGGTGAACAAGGTACCGACCAGGCCACCCAGGAAGCCAATTGGCGCGTAGACCGCCACCAGTGTGGTAGTCATGGCAATGATCGGTAGACCGAGTTCGCGGGCACCAAGAATAGCTGCCTGCATCGGTGTTTCACCAAGTTCGATATGCCGGTGAACATTCTCGACCACCACAATGGCGTCGTCGACTACCAGGCCAATAGCGAGCACCATTGCTAACAGGGTGAGCATATTGATCGAATAACCCAGTAACAGCATGGCTGTGGCAGCGCCAATCAATGACAGGGGTACGGCCAGGGCGGGAATCAGCGCGGCTCGAACCGAGCCCAGGCAGAGCAGAATGACCAGCAGCACAATGCCGACCGCTTCGACCAGGCCACGAACCACTTCATTGATGGATGACTGAATGTATTTACTACCATCATAAGATAGGTCTGAGCCCATGCCCTTGGGCAGGTCGGCAACGATTTCGGCATATACCTTGTGAACGTCTTTTGCGACAGACAGTGGGTTTGCACCGGGGGCTAGCTGCACCGCAACAAAAACCGAGTTAATGCCCTGAAACCAGTGCAACGATTCATAACTCTCGGCACCGAGTTCTACGCGGGCAATATCACTAAGGCGAACCAGAGAGCCATTGCGGTTGGAGACTACCAGCCGGTTAAAATCTTCAACCTGATTGATGTCGGTGGTGGCCTCCAGGTCGACAGTCACATATTCACCCTTAACCGAACCGATACCGGAAAGGTAATTGTTAGCACGTAAAACCTGGGTGACCTGGTTGGCGGTGATGTCCAGTGCTGCCATCCTGGTCGGGTCGAGCCAGATGCGCATAGCGTAAGAGCGCTTACCGGAAATACTGGCGCGACCGACACCATTAACTGCCTGTAGCTTGGGCTGTACTACCCGTAGCACGTAATCATTGATCTGTGCAGAAGAGAACGCCTTCTCACTGAAAAAGGGTATATACATCAGGGCGATAGTCCGGCCTGTTCGAGAATTTATTACTGGGTCTTCAGATTCTGCCGGTAGAAAGCCCCGCTGGCTGGCCACCTTGGCCTGAATCTCCGACACGGCGGCATTGGCGTCGTAATTGAGCTTCATGTGGGCTTCGATGATCGATAGGCCCTGCCGACTGGTGGACGAGAGGTAGTCGATGCCGTCAGCTTCAGATATGGCGGTCTGTAATGGCGTGGTAATAAAACCTTTAATCAGTTCGCTGGAGGCGCCTGGGTAGGCGGTGGTTACCGAAACCACGGTGTTTTTGGTTTCAGGAAATTGACGAACTTCCATGGAACCCAGGGAACGCAGACCAATGACCAGGATCAGTAAGCTGACCACGCTGGCCAGGACTGGGCGGGTGATAAATATGTCAGTAAATTTCATCGTTGCTATTCCCGCTCACCAGGTGCGGGACGGGCAGAAATCAGTACCTGAATACCGTCGCGTAGCTTGATCTGACCGGCGCTAACAACCTGATCATCCAGTTTCAGGCCAGCGGTGATGCGGACCCGGCCCTGGCGGGATTCGCCAGTTGAAATTTGCTTACGCTCAACGGTGAACAGACCCTTGTCGCTGTTGATGATGAACACGCTATCGCCGTAGGTGGTGTAGGAAATGGCGGTGTCAGGTAAGGTCAGTACGGTTTCAATCTGGCCGGTAAGCAGGGTGATTTGAGTAAACATACCGGGGCGCAGCAGGTTATCTGGATTATCTACTGTGGCGCGTACCCGGATGTTGCGGGAGGCATCTTCAACCTGCGGACTGACGGCGCTGATCACGCCGGTAAAGCGTTGATCGGCATAGGCATCGACCGCCAGCTCGACGGTTAAACCGGTACGGGCTGCCGTTAATTTGGCTTCTGGCAGAGTGAAGTCTAAATAGAGTTGGTTCAGTGCTTGCAGGGCGACCACGGAAGAGCCGGCCGGCAGGAACTGGCCCAGGTCAATTTCACGAATACCCAGAGTGCCTGCAAACGGAGCGGTAATCTGTTTTTTGGCGATTAACGCACGCTGTAGGTCGACAGCTGCATTGGCCTGTTCTAGCTGAGCCTGTGCTTCATCGAGGTTGGATTCGGACGCAAAGTTCTTTTTTGCTAAGCGGTTAGCCCGTTCCAGGTTGATTTTGGCCAGTTTCTGTCCAGCTTGAAGCCGTCGAAGCTCGGCTTTATCAGCGACCGTATCAAGTTCAATTAGCAGGTCACCGGCGGCTACTGAATCGCCGGATTCAAAGTGCAGTCCGCTAACTTTGCCTGGTAGTTCATTGCTAACGATAACGCCACTTTTGGCCGTGAGAGCGCCAACTGCGTTGAGGTACGGCTGCCACTGTTCCTGAATGACCTGGGTGCTGGCCACGGTTGGATGGGGCGGCACATAGTGATGCTCCATGGCGTAGAGGATCTGGCTAAAGCGGCCACCAAACAGGGCGGCAAACAGGGCAAGGGTGAGTCCGAGGACTAAGAAAAGTCGTTTGTTCATATTGAGAATAGCGTCCTTGTTGGGTCGTGCATTCCTGGTGGGAAAGCAGGTCAGTCAGTCTTCTGTTTTTAGTGTAGGTTATTGTTGAAGACTGGTTTTTAACTTGTTGATATTTAATATTTTTTATCTGGTTGTTAATCTGGTTTCTAGCGTCTTTTTGATTGCGCCTCGACTCCGCTTAGCAGGCTAGTGAGCAGCGTGTTGAGGGTTGTTAAATCTTCCTGAGAGATCAGTTGCTTCAGCAGTTCGGTGTCGGTGGCTAACACGTCGGTCATTGCGCTTTCAGCTTTCTGGATACCCGCTGCCGTGAGCTGTACTCGTTTTATCCGTTTGTCCTGTGGATCATTGAGTCGTTCTACCAGCAGTTTCTGTTCGAGTTGGTGCAAAACTTTGGTGAGTCCGCCGGACGTAAGCAGGGTGCTGCTACCTAAGGCGGTGGGTGTTAACTCATAAGGTGGCGCCATTTTTCGTAACGTAACCAGCACATCAAATTCTGCGGTGGAGAGGCCGTTGTCCAGAATTGCAGGCCGGTCGTTAGCGAACAGCAGGTCGCGAAGCCTGACTATTGAGGTCACCAAATCACCGGTCAATGAGATGGCTTCTGGCCAGTTCTGGGCGGTCTGTTCACGAATCTGGGCAAGTGTGCGGTAGTTCCTGTTCGGGTTTTCGGTGGACATTGCAGCTGGAGCCCTGTGACGTGAATTGAACTCATCGAGTTTGGGCGCGTATCTTAACGATTATCTTTCTAGATAGATATGTTTCTTTCTAAAAAGATTTCTTGAAAGTTATCTAGCAAGGGAAATTGGGCCGTCAGCGGCCTGTCGTTGGCCGCTTAACGGCCTAACTATGAAGGCGCTACCTGAATTTAGGTGTAGACCCGGCTATAGACCCGGCTATAGACCCTGCTATAGAGAGTGATAGCTTTATTGCACCGATGTGGTCATGCCTGTTTTTAGCATTAGGCGCCCGAACGAAGGTTTAGCACCAGGGATCACTACGCTGGCCGGTGGCCCGGCTAAGGCGCAGTGATCAACCGGTTGATTGAGTTCCGGTTTAGTGGAGTATTGCCAGCGCACAGCCGCTTAAGGCAATCAGCATGTAGACAAAGCTCAGCGGTGTGATTATTTCAGATTTACCGATAATGAATCGACTCAGTAACAGCATAAACAGTGAGTCAAGTGAAATCAGGATCACCGCGACGGCTGTGTTTTCCATCATGTGCAGAGCGGCAAAAGCAGCGATTTGACCACCAGTGCTAAGCAGGCCAGCTAGCAACATCGGTAATCGAGAAGCTGGTGGGCCAAAATAGTTCAGGTTCGTTGGCAGGCCCCGGCTTTTGTAATTCATCGTGATCAATATGGTGCTGGTCAACGCAGCGGCAACAACAACGCCAATAATTGGTGAGGGCATTGATTCCAGTCCCAGGCGACGGGCTATGTAACCCAGCCCCCAGCAGGCTGCAGAGGTCGCACCGAGTGTCCAGCCTAAGGCAAGATTAACGTCACTACCGATTACCGCCTGCCTGCCTTTGAGCTGGCCGTTTAGCAGCCAGAGGCCAGTGCCTAGTAATACCGTAGCTACCGCAATTTCGTAGTCGAGGGATTGATCAAGCCAGAGCCAGCCGGCCAGTGCAGCAACTACGGGTGCGAATGATTTAAATGAGGCGGCCCGAGATGGCCCAATGTGCTTCATGGCAATCAGCACGGTATAGCGACCGCCAAATGATGACAGCAGGCCGGCCAGCGCAAACCAGCCCAGCGCAACCAGGTTCCAATCCGGAGCGCCACCTAAAAAACCACCGCCAATTTGAATCGTCAGAATAATTAAGGTGCAGATCAGGTTGATCAGCGTGACGGCTAGTAACTCGTTGCCCCGCTTAACACCGGCGGTCTGAGCGCGATTCATGAACAGAAAGGCCAGAGCGAACAGAAAGCCGCTGGACAGAGCAATCAGGGTCGGCGGAAGCATGGTTAACAGGTATCCAAAAGGCGCTGGAGGATACGGGGATTTGAGATCGGGTCAAGCATCGTCGGAAGATCTGTTAAATTAGAGGTAGCGTTGACCGAGTTTGAAAAGAATTGAGGATAATTTCGGGGGTTAAAGTATTCGATAATCTATCGGATGAAAGTTCTTGAATTTCAGTGACTAGATTTCCGTTTAATCGCTATGTAGCAATGTTTACCATCGTCAAACCGACCCCTGTTTTGCAACCTGTGGTCGGCAACAATAATTTTGGGGAGTTAGAAAAATGACAGTTCCATTTTGGTGTTTATTAATAATGGTGTTTATTCCATATGTGCTTTCTGGTTTGGGTGGTTATTTCAAGACCAAACAGTTTGGTAGTGTGGATATTAAAAACCCACGTCTACAGGCAAAACTGCTTGAGGGTGCTGGTCACCGTACCCAGGCTGCGCAGGAAAATGCCTGGGAAGCGGTGGCTGTATTTACCGCTGCGGTGATGATTGCCCATTTTGCCGGTGCCGATGCCGCTGCGTCAGCCAATGCTGCCATGCTGTTTATTGCTGCACGTATTGCCCATCCAATCATCTACCTGGCTGATATTGGACCACTCAGAACAGTCGCGTTTGTGGTTGGTCTGGGTGCCTGCATCTGGTTGTTTGTGCTGGCTGCGAATGCGCCAGTGTTAACCGCCTTGCCAATCGTTAATCTGTAGTACTGGTGAGACAACCCGGTAGCCTGCTCTGGTCTGCCGGGTTGTGCTTGTTTTCAAGACCTAACTGGTTAGGTCCGGTTTAGTCAGGTCTAGACTAATGAGCCAGCTATGAACAAAAGCCGGCCGTCGTGCCGCAAAAATAGAGCCGGGTTAGTTACGCACTCAGATTTGATCTAGTGTTGCCAGGTCATTTACCCGAATAATCTTCTGTAAAGACTCCACATAAACCGAACCGCGGGCAGAATATTTTTCCAGCCCGACCGCGAGTTGTTCGCCGCTAAGGGGCAGGTTTTGCTGCCTTAGCCCAGATCGAATATCTCGTAGAGGCTGGTAGGCCGGGTGGCTGTTTAAATTCAAAAAATAGGCCGCTACCGATT
>JQIA01002057.1_pt1 | contig 10781 bp, 6 predicted proteins | sample 811431 | NCBI WGS metagenome assembly JQIA01 (sample SAMN02998118, study PRJNA258478) | marine sediment metagenome | biome: marine; feature: seafloor; material: sediment; isolation source: oil-polluted sediment collected from 3 locations (0.5 km, 0.7 km and 0.9 km)... | place: USA: Gulf of Mexico ... | reverse complement strand
AATTTATTTAGTCCTTCCCTAGTTCCAATCCATAGTGTTTTATCATGATCTTCATAGATTGCTGAAATCCAATTATCACTTAAACTATTTATATTTTTAGATTGGTGCTTATAATTTTTAAATTGATTATGTTCAAATTTATTTAACCCACCTTTAGAAGTTCCAAACCACATAATTTTATCACTATCTTCATAAATAGCTATTACTTCATTATCACTCAAACTATTTGGATTATTTTTATTATTTTTATAGTGAGTTACTATTTTTCGATCCATGGAAAATTTATTTAAACCTTCTCCAGCAGTTCCAACCCATAATATTCCTTGCTTATCTTCATAAATAGATAAAACATGATTGCTGTTTAGTCCTTGCAGGTTTCTAGGATCGTTAAAGTAATGAATAAATTCACTTTGATTATAATTAAATTGATTTACCCCTCCAGCATTAGTACCAACCCACATGGTATCAGCTCGATCTCGATAAATTGAGGTAACAATATCACTACTTAGACTGTTAGAATTTTGAGAATTATGTTTAAAATGTAAAAATTTATCTTGGTTTGGATCATATAAATTTAAACCACCACCATCTGTTGCAATCCATAAATTGCCTTTTATATCTGAATTAATACTCCATACTGCACGACTATTTAAACTATCCTGATTTTGAGGATCATGAAAGTAATTAACAAATTTTTCTTGGTCACGATCAAATTTATGTAAACCTCCTAAAGTTCCAATCCATAACATACCAGTCATATCTTCATAAATAGAACTAATATTATTATTTAAAGTACTAGATTGTTGTACTGGATGGTAACGCTTAAATTTATTATTCTCAAATTTATTCAATCCACCGCCATTAGTACCTACCCATAAAATTCCTAATTTATCTTCATAAATTGACCAAACTGAATTATGGCTTAAACTATTTGAATCATTTGGATCATGCAAATAATTAGTAAATTTATTATCTTCAAATTTATTTAATCCACCGCCATCTGTTCCAATCCACAATATTCCATTATGATCTTCATAAATTGACCAAACTGTATTACTACTTATACTATTTGGATTGTTTGGATCATGTAAATAATTAGTAAATTTATGATGATCAAATTTATTTAGTCCATTACCAGTACCAATCCATAACATACCTTTACTATCTTCATAGATACTGAATATTTCATTATGGCTTAAAGTATTGTTATTTTTTGGATTGTGTCGATAAACAGTGAAATTATAACCATCAAATTTATTTAATCCGTCTTGAGTTCCAAACCACATGAAACCTTGTTTGTCTTGAAAAATAGTATTTACTGTACTTTGAGATAAACCTTCATCAAGGGAAAAATTTTGAAACTTAAGTTCTTGAGCTGATAAATTTATAATCGAAAAAATAAATATGAGAATAATGGATATTTTCATTGTTTTTTGTAAAGATATTGTGCTAAATTAATATATATAAGTTGTCATAGCGTCGGTTTATTTTTATTTTAAAGTATAGTTGTAACTTAAGAAAGTAGTCTATATATAAACTTGATGACGAAGGTTTTATGTTATAAAGATGGCAACATATTGATTCTATAGAATTAGTAGAGATACTAAATTTTTAGATGTGTGAAACGGTAGGAATAATATAGGAGACTGTCCCATGTTATTATCACGCACTTGTATTTTTTTATTGGTAATTAGCTTTAGTTCTGTCATTACAGATGATATTACTAACATATTTGGTTATCAAACAGTGGAACTTGCAGCTAAAAGCGATTCTCGCCGCCAAAATACTCCTCAAAGAAAAGGAGATGCTAATGCTGCGAAAAGAGATGATAAAAGAAAAAAAGAGGAAAAAGAGGATAAAAAGAACCGATATTCTGTTTGAGCTTTAAGACATTGAGGAAGAATTGAATATTTCAACTAGCTAAATGCTACTAAAATTTAAATTCTTCCTTTATCTCACAGCGTTTCTTGAAAAATCCTCTATATAATTTTAAGTATCTTGCTTCTCAAGAAGCATTTTTACTTGTTTATTACAACCTTTTTCTTCCATCCACTCTGTTTGTTGAACAATTTCTAATAATTCAGATGGTATTTTATTTAAAATTACTGAATAAACGCTAGCACCATTACGATTACTAAGCCTAATTGAATAGTCAGATCCACTTGTAAGAGGCACTTCTTCTATTGGCCAAGGTATTGTTATATCTGAAATTTGCCATCTTTTAGTTATTTTTTGTTTAGTTTCAAGATTCTGTATTGTCACAAAGTTTGCACCTTCAGCACGTTTAGCTGGAGGTAACCACAAGCTGACTTCCTTAGGATCAATATAACAAAAAGAATCCATTTTGCATACACTAATTGCCCAAATATTAGGTGGAGTCCCACAACCAATACCCCGTCGACGATTATCAAATTTTTCTGTTAATTTAATTGGCTCATAAGAAGAAGTTTGGGTAAATTCAGCTGCATTTGTAGTATTAAAACTAAACAATAAAATTAATATTAGCATATACAATATCTCCTATAATTTGTCTTACATAAAATTCTTCTATTAATACTTCATATTAATTTAAATTCCATAACATATGAAGCATTTGATAATTAACACATCATTATGTTATTTAAGTCTGGTAACTTATAGATACAAATTATTGTGCTAACCCACTTTTAATATTATCATAATATTATTCCTTGAGCGAATTTTATATTTAGTTCTTGAAAAATTAATAGTACTTCTGGTATTATTTTCAATTGGTAGGAAATTGTGGGTACTGGGCTTGGAGTATTATAGAATTTATAAATATGTTTAAATATCAGCAAATTACATCAAATTAGCAAAACGCTTAACTAATTGATATTTAACAAGTTATTACTTTTTAAATAACCCAGTGCCGGAAATTGTGAAATAAGGTATTTTTTTTAAATACCATATTGCAGCAATAAATGGCAGTTTATTTGCTTCCTTTAGTTTTAACACTCCATTTATTAAATACTTGTATTATGACCATATATTCAAGAAAATTAAAACTGCAATACTTGCACAAAACCACGAGTGGCTCACACGCAATAAAGATTTATGACCCTGTAATGAAAATGGGTATATTTACGAAGCTTATGCGTATTTTTTTGTTTTCAATAGTCATTCTAGTAACATTATTTACTTTTAGTTGGTATTATGTTGATACAGGACAATTATTAGATTTAGTTGTTATACAAAATATTGAGGATAAAACTTTCTCTCGTTCTAAAGAAAACCACTTGATAAATAAAGAATATACGGATGAAGAAATAGAACTTAATAAATTTCACCGTGTTAGATTTGTTTCTATCTCTAATGATAATACATTAGAAAAACGTGATTATAATGAAATTAAAAAAACTGAAACAAAATATTTTTTAGCACAAGTTGAAAATCCAATAGACCAAGTATCGCACCAAAAGTTACAAGAACCTAAATTGATTACTCAGAAATCTGAGCCAATTATTATACAAACTTCATCGGAAGTTATAGTTCTAAAATTAGAACAATGTAAAAAATATTTTAATGCTAACCATTTAACAACTGGTAAACAAGGCACTGCTCTTGATTGTTATCGACAAGTATTGATTTCAGATCCTATTAATATTTCAGCAAAAAAAGGATTGAGTAAAATTGAACAACGCTACCAACAATGGGCAAAATCGGCTATTGATAAAAGGAATTTTAAAAAAGCACATAATTATATTAAACGCTTAAAGAAAGTTAATCCAAAATCAATAGAATTACATAAATTACGTCGTTTACTAAAACATTCTAAATCATTACTAGTAAAGAAAAATGCTCAACGTAAATTACAATCTTCCAAGAAGAAAATTATAAAAAAATCGTCGCATACTACCAAAAAGAAAATTATAAAAAAATCGTCGCATACTACCAAGAAGATATCAAAACAATGTAATGATATATTTTCTCAAGAATCGTTGGGTATTAGGGCTTTAACCAGTAACCAAAAACGGATTAAGCAACAACATTGTAAATAATATATTGGATGGATGATTTTTATTAAAAATCATCCAATCAATGATTTTAATTGGAACAATCACCTTTGATATTTAGAATTATATTCTGTGACTACCGTGTAATTAAATTTATGTCACTAAAACCTAAAATAATTAATTTGATTTCAATTGTAGTTTGTATTTTTTTTACTTAAATAATTATTAATTACTAATCTAACAATGCTTAAATTCAGACTAATTATCTTATTAATAACCATTATTCTTTCTTCATGTTTATCAACTCCAACCAGGAAATCTAATTATTTAGAATTTACTACTGGAATTAATCAACTTGTTAATAACTTATTATCTGACTTACAAAGATTTCAGTTATTTCAAGATACAAATACTATTGTATTAAACCCGTTTCTAGATGTTGATAATGGTCAAATTATAGAAGCCAGTTTAGACATTGAGAAACTAATAATTTCAGAAGTAAAGTCTAATTTTCAAAATATCAACATAGCTAGGATTTCCCCACAAACATTAACTAATGCTAAATATGTTCTTAATGGAATTATTGTATATGAAGCAAATAAATCTAATAAAATTAAACATTACAAAATTTCTGCATCTATTATAGATTTAGCAACTAATTCCATAGTAACTAACCATACAGTATATATTCAAAGTTCTGGATTGAATTATAAACCTACACCCAGTTATCAAGATAATCCAATGTATTTTAAAGGCAAAACATTGCAAAATATTATTTCCAGCGTGAAAAGTTCAGTTGGTAGCAAAGTAGACACTGATTATTATAGTTTTATAGAAATTAAAGCCTTGCTAATCACTGCACAAACTGCTTATGATAATAGAAAATACAAACAAGCATATAAACTATTTAAAAATATTTTGAAGAAACAGGGTGGCAAAATTATAGAAACTTATGGTGGCTTGTATTCGGTTGCTTTCAAATTAGGGAAATTAAAAGAAGCTGAAAATAATTTTGGAAAAATGGTTGATATTGGTATGCAACAAGGAACTTTGCCAGTTAAATTTTTGTTTAAAACTGATTTAACTAATTTTTTAAATATCCCTGAGCTAAAACAACAATACAATATTTGGCTTCAGCAAATTAGTAAATATTTAAGAATTAATTCTGATAAATGTATTCATATTGTTGGTCATACAAGTACTTCAGGTTCATATAAATACAATAAAGTATTATCTAAATCACGAGCAAACAATATTCAAAAAAGAATGAGTAAAATATTTAGTGGAATTATGCAACGTTCTAAAACTATAGGCAAAGGTTCTGATGAAGTAATTATTGGAACTAAACCTGATAGTAATGAAAATGCTATTGATAGACGAGTTGAGTTTAAAATTGTTGATTGTTGGAATTAAACAGTTTTGAAAATATAATTTTTTGGATAATTATCTTGAATTCTTTGTAATTTATTGTCCTAAGCATTGTGTTAGTGCAAGACTTTTTAGTAATGTTTTTTAATCAATATTTTAAAGTGTTGCATAGTGACTCCTAATTTTTTTTTTCAAGACTTTCAGTTCGCATTCATACTATGGACTTCTTGTCCATAGTGATTTATTAAAATCAATATATTTTGAAATAGAACCATGTTTTTTTTAACATAATTTTGCAAGCAACGTTCACTTCCATATCTCTCTTTCTTGCGTTGTTATAAAACGTATAGCACTCTATAATTTATTCCCAATTAAAGTATTTATAGCTAGAAATAAATTGATTATCATCAGTTTTTTATACTATATTTAGAGTATAATAATTGAAAAATTATATATAGATTATTAATGGAGACAAAATGAAACAATTTTTGATAAAATATAAAGTTATAAGATATTTTAAATATTTGGTGTGTTTGTTTGTATTTAATAATAATGGTGCATTTGCTTTTACAGATTTTAAGATAGAGATTTCACAAATTAGTAAAAGTACAGTAAAAACTACAACTAAAGAATGTTCAGAAAATTGTGATGAAATATATTCAAATATTCCCAGTGATGGTAATGGTGATTGTATTGATGATATTGATCAACCAAACGTTATTTCCATACCAGATCAAGGTTCTGGTGACTATGTAACTTTAGATATACAAGGAAATGTTACAGTTACAGAAATTTACACTGATTTAGCTGAAAACTATTTTGAAAAAGGACATGTTTTTCCGCAAGGATTAATTTATTTTGAATTAGAAGGAACTGAAGCTGATATAACTATATACTATCACGGTATACAAGAATTTGGTACAACGCCAATTTTTCATAAATATGGAACTAAAATTCCTGGCGACATTAGCACGTTAGGTTGGTATATATTACCTGATGTGAAATTTGATATAGTTAAAATTGGAGACAAATCAGTTGCCACTGCTAGCTATCATTTAAAAGACGGAGAGTTTGGGGATGATACTGGAATTGATGGAAGAATCATTGATCCAGGTGGTTTATCTTTTGATAGTGATTTTGATAATATAATTGGTTTTACTTCTAAAGAGGAAGAAATATCTATTCAAAATTCCACTGCCGAAATAATAGTTAGTCGCAGTGGTATTAAAGGCAGTGTTACGGTAAATTATACTACTAAAGATGATACTGCTATTGCCAATCAAGATTATCAATTTGTTACTGGTACTCTTAGTTGGGCAGAAAATGACAGAACTGATAGAACTATCAATATTCCTATTTTACCAAATGCTAATAGTGAAGAAAACCTGAAGGTTGTATTAAGTGATTTAACATCTAATATCGGCAACAGTGTATTAGGTATTGATACTGTTAATATAACTTTTACCAATGAAACTGTTCTTACAAATCCTATTATAACTAACGATACTACTATTAGTTTTAGTTCCAGAGGTTATAGTGCTTTAAAAACTGATAACGTGGCTGTCATCACTGTCAATCGAATTGGAATTCAAGGTGTAGCAACTGTAAATTATAATACAATTGATGGAACTGCGGTTGCTGGTCAGGATTATCAAACCACTAGTGGAACTTTAATTTGGGCTGATGGTGATGACAGTTCTAAAACTTTTCCAGTAACTATGTTTGCCAGTGCTACTTTAGGTGATTCATTATTACTCAATCTTAGTAGTGTTGATGAGGTTCAATTAAATATTGATACTGCAATTTTGACTATTTTAGAAATAATAGATACCACTCAAACTATAACAGATATAGAACCAGATGATGTGGTAAAAAATGTTGTTGTAGTAGACGAAATTATAAATGAAGGAACTTTATGTAATGCAACTATTCAAGTTACAGCTAATGTAGAAGGTGGTAATCTTGATTGTAATATTCTTAATCAAGGTACGGTAGAAAACGTAACTGTTAAATCAGGAGCTGTGGTTGAAGGTGGTAATGTGGCTGGGGAAATTGATAATAAAGGTGATTTAGCTAATGTAACTATTAATGAAGAAGCTGTTGTAACTGGTGGCAATATAACTGGTATAGTTAAAAATGAAGGTACTATCCAAGATGTCACTGTTGATGCCAGTGTTTCTGGTGGTAATTATGGTGGAGAAACTATTAATAATGGTTTAGTGTCTAATGCTACAATAAATGTAGGAGCAACTCTTACTGGTGGCACAATAACTGGTTCTTCCATAAATAACGGTACTATTGGGGACATTACAATTAGCCCATATGCTGAAGTTGAAGGTGGAGAATTTACTGGGGAGATTGTTAATAATGGCACTATGACAGATATTACTTTATTAGAAGGAGCAACTATAACTGGTGGTATTTTGAATGGTAATATAAATAGTGCAGGTACTATTCAAGATGTTGAATTAGCAGAAGGTATGCAAATTTTAGGTGGAACTTTATCTGGAAAAATTACTGGCGACCCAGAAGCTCCTGCTCAAATTGGAGCTGCTACTATAGAACCAGGCACAGAATTATCTTATGTACGTCTAAGTCCAACCACGATAATTCCTGAAAAAGTTAAATTTGGTCCTGGAGTTATAATACCAGAAGATTATAGTAATCCTACTTCAGAGGATTTTGGACTTGCTAGTGATGAAATTGGTGAACTCCAAGCAGAAAATATTGCTAATTTAGAACCAGAAGTATTTGGTACTCTTGACGAACAACAAACGGCAGAAATTCCAGTCGAGGCATTTATAGCTATTGAAGCAGAACAGTTAAGCCAATTTGCAGAAGAATCAATAGCAGTCATCTCTCCAGAACAATTTGTTGAAATGCCAATGGAAGCATTAGCTGGATTGAATTCAGAAACTATAGATGATTTGTCCGCTGAAGTTTTGGATAAGTTTACTCCAGATCATGTAGATAATATCAATGAAGAAGAATTCCAAAAAATGCCAAGTGAAGATATTTCTAAATTATTTGTTAATGTCGATATGGACAGTATAGATCCTAAAGATATAGCTAAATTAATTCCAGATGATTGGCAACTTGATTTACAAACTGGTGAATTTATAGCTCCAGTTGGAGCAAAAATAACTCCTAGACATTTTCCAACTCCGAATAATATGCCAGTTGTACCAGATATGGGTAGAGGTATTGGAATTGGTGGTTCTGGCACTCCATTATTAGAATCTACCACTCATTCTTTGGAAGAAGAAAATTTAAATGATTTTGTATTGTCTCAGGATGAAAATGGGATTCTAAATGTAGAAGGTATTGGTGCTGAAGAAGGTAAACAGTATACTTTTATTCCAGATGCAGATAATGTTATTCAAGTGGATACTGACAAAATTCCAATCGGCTTAGATGTTGGAATTGGAGGATTTTATACTATAACCACTCCAGAAGGACAACAATACAAGGTAATTCCAGCTCCTAAAGACCCTGCATTACTATCAGAAGTTACTGGTAGTGAAATAAAAATTGGTAAACGAGGAGATGTTATTATAAAACCATCTAATAAAACTCGAAGCAGTGAATCATATGAAGTAATGATTTTTGATCCATTTGTAGAACCTAATATAGATGATTTGTGTATTGAAATATTTCCTGGTGAATTTGAATGTGATGATAATTTACGCAAGCGTTCCACCAGAGCTAAAACTAGAAAAATTCAATATCCAGATGGTACTGCTCAAGTTGTTAGACCTACTTTGCTATCTCCAGAAGTATTTATTGAAGAAGGGTTAAAATTTGAAGGGGTACAACAAATAGTTTATAAAGCTGATGGAACTTTTGCTGTTTTATATCAAGGTAAACCATACTATATAGTACCAAATTTTATTGTACAAAATAAAAGAATATCTAAAGAAATAGAACCAAGTATTGTTCCTAATGAAGAAGGAGGAATAACTTATAACATTGCAATCGAAATTGAAACCAATACCCGTAGCAGCGAATCATATGAAGTTTTAACTTTTGATCCTTTCTTAGAATTAGCGCCAGATGATTTGTGTATTGAAATATTTCCTGGTGAATTTGAATGTGATTTTTAAAAAGTATTTCTTAGAGTTGTAAGAAAATCTTATGGCTCTAAATATTATTTTTCTTGAAGTATTGTGTCTTATTATCGGCATTGACCATAACATAAGAAGCTGATATAATGTTAAATTTACTGTAGACTTAAGAAATACCAATGAGTGAGCAAGCTTTAATTTTGATTGTAGATGACATGCCATTGAATCTACAAATATTAGGTAATATTTTAGATAAAAATAGCTATAGAACTGCATTAGCTCAAAATGGCGAACAGGTATTAAATTTCGTAAAAAAGAAGCTGCCAGACCTTATTTTACTGGATGTTATGATGCCAGGAATAGATGGTTTTACAGTATGTAAAATATTACAACAAGATCCTCTTACTTGTGAAATTCCAATAATATTTATTACTGCTAAAACTGAAAAAGAAGAGATTGTAAAAGGTTTAGAGTGCGGAGCAGTAGATTATATTACTAAACCATTTAATAGCAAAGAATTGATTACTCGGGTAAATACCCATCTTGAGCTTAAAACAGCAAAAATGAAACTTAATCAAAAAGTTGCTGAATTAAAACAAGCTAATGCTACCAAAGATAAAATTTTTTCTATTATAACTCATGATTTAAAAGACTTATTTAATGTATTATTGGGTTTTTCAGAAGAATTAATGATAAATATGAATATTGATGTTTCTGAAAAAAAAGATATTCAAGTTATTCAACGAATTTCCCAGCAAGGTAATAACTTATTAACAAATCTGTTAACATGGTCAAAATTGCAAACTACAACTATAAATTATCAGCCTGAAAAGTTAAATTTATACAACGTATTTGCTGGTCATATTTTTTTAGAAAATAAAGCTAAAGTCAAAAATATTAAAATCCACAATAATATTCCTACTGATATCTTAATTTTTGTCAACGAAAAAGTGCTTAATATTATAATTCGTAACTTATTATCAAATGCCATAAAATTTACTTCAGATAATGGCACTATTAAAATTCAATCCTATAAAAAAGACAATAAAATTGAAACTTTAATAGCTGATACTGGAGTTGGAATAAAATCCAAAAATTTAGATAAAATATTTAGGATTGATACTAACTATAAAACTAATGGTACTAATGGTGAAGATGGAACTGGTTTGGGTTTAATCCTTTGCAAAGAATTGATTGAAAAACATGAAGGTTCAATATGGGTTGAAAGCGAAGAAAATAATGGTAGTAAATTTTACTTTTCTTTTCCAATTTATCAATTTAATCAGACTGTTTAAGATATGTATGATATGAGTAAAAAACCTTTGATTTTAATTGTTGATGATAATCCACAAAATTTGCAAGTTTTAGGTAGTAT
>JQIA01002056.1_pt1 | contig 10785 bp, 4 predicted proteins | sample 811431 | NCBI WGS metagenome assembly JQIA01 (sample SAMN02998118, study PRJNA258478) | marine sediment metagenome | biome: marine; feature: seafloor; material: sediment; isolation source: oil-polluted sediment collected from 3 locations (0.5 km, 0.7 km and 0.9 km)... | place: USA: Gulf of Mexico ... | reverse complement strand
ATGAAACGCATGGGTATGCAAATTTTTTAAAGATTTCTAACGGATCAATTATACAATCTCATACTACAGAAATCAAGAAAAAATTAGAAGAATCAGATAAAGAATTATTAGAATTATTTATTGTTGAAATAAGACAACGTTTTGACTCACAAGCGCCAGAAATTTATGCTCCCTTTAAGGTTGATTTAGGAGAAAATGTAAAAGTTACCGTTCCAAAACTGGGGGATAAAAAACGGATTGTAGAATTGTCAGAAAGAAATGCAAAATATTATAGACAAGAGCAATTTAAGCAAGTTCAAATTGTAGATCCAGATAGACATGTAAAAAGAATAATGGCTCAAATGAAGAAAGATTTACGCCTTTCTGAAGAGCCAAGACATATAGAGTGTTTTGATAATTCTAATATTCAAGGAACGCACCCAGTTGCAGCTTGTGTGGTTTTTAAAGATGGAAAACCAAGTAAAAAAGACTATAGACATTACAATATTAAAACAGTTGAAGGGCCAGATGATTTTGCATCTATGGAAGAAGTAGTTTACAGAAGATATAAACGTTTGTTGGCAGAAGATGAGTCTTTACCTCAGTTAATTATTGTTGATGGAGGAAAAGGACAATTATCATCGGCATTAAAAAGTTTAGACATTTTAGGTTTAAGAGGTAAAATTGCCATTATAGGAATTGCAAAGCGTTTGGAAGAAATATATTATCCTGATGATCCAATACCTTTATATCTTGATAAAAAGTCAGAAACTTTAAAAATCACCCAATATTTAAGAAACGAAGCGCACAGATTCGGAATTACATTTCACAGAAATAAACGTAGCAAAAGTGCTATAAAATCGGAGTTAGAACAAATTCCTGATATTGGTAAACAAACTATTACAACTTTATTACGTAAATTTAAGTCGGCAAAACGTGTTAAAGAAGCTTCTTTAGATGAGTTAAAGGAGATTATTGGTAATGCAAGAGCTATAAAAGTATATCAATATTTTCATCCTCAAAAAAAATGAAAACCTTTCTAATTACGTTTTTTTTATTTATTTCAACGATTTTCTTTAGCCAAGAAAAACAACCAAAAGTTGGTTTGGTTTTAAGTGGAGGAGGCGCAAAGGGCTTTGCACATATTGGTGTTTTGAAAGAAATTGATAAGGCCGGAATTCAGTTAGATTATATTGGTGGTACAAGCATGGGGGCAATTGTTGGTGGTTTGTACGCTGCTGGTTTTACAGGAAATCAGATTGAAACGATTGCTAAAGAAACAGATTTTGTAAGTGTATTAAGAGATCTTTTACCAAGAAGTTCATCAACTTTTTTTGAAAAGGAGTATTTAGAAAAAACAGGCATCACTTTACCTGTAAAAAAAGGGGCAGTTGGTTTGCCAAAAGCAGTATCAAGAGGTCAGAATGTATTAAGTTTTTTGTTTGAATTATTAGATTCTACTGAAGATTTAGAAGATTTTTCTAAGTTACCAATTCCGTTTTTTTGTGTGGCTACAGATGTGGAAAACGGTAGAGAAGTTTTGATAGAAAAAGGATCCCTTCCCATAGCGTTAAGAGCAAGTAGTTCTTTTCCTACATTATTAAACCCGGTAACTTTAGAGGGTAAGTTATTGATTGATGGTGGTCTTGCAAATAATTTTCCGGTAAGTATTCTTAAATCTAAAGGAATTGATATTGTAATTGGTGTAGATGTTGAAGGCGAATTATATGAAAAGGATAAATTGAATTCTGCTGTTGATATATTAAATCAAATTGTAAGCTATCAAATGTATCGTAAGAGTGCTGAGGAGAGAGAAAAACTAGATGTGTATATTCATCCAGAAATTTCTGAGTTCAGTGTTGTGGACTTTGATAAGAAAGATGAAATTTTAGAAAGTGGAAATATAGCAGCTAAAAAATATAGAGAGGTTTTTAAACAAATTGCAGCAAAACAAATCATCAAAAAAAAGAAAAAAGCATTAAAAATAAATAGAGATAAAAGATATATTTCTAATATAGATTTAATAAATAATAACAATTATACAAGAGCATTTGTTTTAGGGAAATTGAACATTAAAGTAGGAGATAGTATTTCTAGACAAGAAATTTCAAAAAGAATTTATCTCTTATCTGCTACAAAAAGTTATGAAAGAATCGATTATCAATTAAAAAAACAAGATGATAATTCTTATCATTTAAACTTTACATTAAAAGAAGCTAATGAAGATGCAACTTTAAGTTTGGGTGTGCATTATGATTATTTATATAAATCTGGATTGTTAGCAAATTATAGCCAAAAACATTTATTTGTAGAAAATGATTTGTTTTCTTTAAATGTAATTTTAGGTGATAATTTAAGATATAATCTTAATTATTTTGTAGATAATGGTTTTTATATAAGTTATGGTTTTAGGTCTAGATACAATCATTTTAGGGCCAATTCTAAATTTAATCCTGTAGTTTCAAAATATCCAAGCATTAATAGTATCGATTTAATACATACAGATATTTCTAACCAACTTTTTGTACAAACTACATTTGATAGAAAGTTTGCTTTGGGCTTAGGTATAGAGCATAAACATCTAAAAGCAAGTACAGAAACCATAACGATTAGTGGCAATGAAACCATTATTGATAATAGTGAGTATTTCAGCACTTTTGGGTATTTAAAAATAGATACTTATGATAAAAAGTATTTTGTGACCAAAGGTTATTTTGCAGATTTAAATTTTAAATGGTATTTAAAATCTTCTGACTATCATAACAACTTTAATAGTTTTGCGCAAGCGAAAGGTACTATTGGTTTTGCAACTACGTTTGCAGATAGGCTTACTTTTCAAATGACTAATGAAGCTGGTTTTACATTGAATAATTTAATACCAGATATTTTCGATTTTCATATTGGGGGATATAATCAAAACTACATAAACACGTTTATTTCTTTGTATGGTTATGATTTTGCAGAATTGTCTGATACATCTTTTTTAAAATCTGAATTTAAGTTTAGTTATCGTTTTACAGAAAAACAATATGTTAGTTTTATTGCTAATTATGCAAGGTTAGATAACAATGTTTTTGAAAGTATAGGTGTTTTTACTGGTATTAAATCAGGTTATGCTTTTGGTTACAGCTACAATAGTTTATTAGGACCTTTAGAATTAAAATACAGTTGGTCTCCAGATACAAATCAAAATTTCTTATTATTTAATTTAGGGTTTTGGTTTTAGCAAAAAAAAACCATGAATTTAAAAATTCATGGTTTTTTATTTTATGATAAAATATTTTTTATTTTACTTTTTTAGTGCTTAAATGAAACTCTTCATATGTTTCTAATAAACTCATTAGTGCTTTAATTAAATCTTTTGTTTCTAAAAGAACGCTAAAGTATAACGAGGTGTTTTTAGGACTTGTTTCATCAGTTCTAATTCTTGCTACTTGCTTCTCAATAGAAGATCTTACATTTTTTAGTAACTCAGTTTTCTCTACTAAAAGAGCATTCAAATTATCTAAATCTCTATTTTCAAAAATAGCAGCTTCTTTCGTTAATAAATCAGATAATGCAATGTCTATTGTTTTTAGATCTTTTATCTGACCTTTCTTTAAGTTCTTATGATTGTTATTTACGTGTTTATAACTTGCTCTAGAAATATAACTAATAGATTGTGCAATGTCTTGTAAATAACCTAAAACCATAATGTAGAATCTGCTTCCTTGCACAGAAGTATCATCTAAAGATTTAATAAAATAGAAAACACCGTCTTTTAAATTATCTATTTCTTCATTTAATTTTTCTACGTGTTTGTCCGTTTTACGTAGTTTATTTAAATCATGGTTTGCTAAATCATTTACAACATTTGTATATAGTTTATTTACACGATTAATAACTTCAGATATATGATCTGCACTTTCTTCAATTACACCATTAATTGTAATTGATTCTGCTCTTTCTATATATACTTGTTTTTTAACTTCTTTTGATTTCTTTCTGTGAATTAACGTGTTTCTACCGATTAACAAAGCAACAACTGCTAATAAAATAGGAATCATAACCATGTGCCAGCTAATTAAATAAGCGACCAAAGCAGCAGCTAAAAATGCTGTAATAGCAGTTAAGAACCACCCACCAACAACATTTATTACACCAGCAACTCTATATACTGCACTTTCTCTACCCCAAGCTCTATCTGCTAAAGATGTACCCATTGCAACCATAAAAGTTACATAGGTTGTAGATAATGGTAGTTTCATTGAAGTAGCAATTGATATTAAAATACCAGCAACAATTAAGTTTACTGATGCTCTAACCATATCAAAAGCGGGTAATTCGTATGTTTTATCTTTAGGTAATTCGATAACTGGTTTTTGAAATTTAGAATCAACGTAAGCTAACGTTTGTTTAGGGAAAATTTTACTAATTCCAAAATTAAGACCCATTGCAATTCTTACAACAACTCTAGATAAAGGGTTTGGTTGAAATTTTTCATGACCTTCTCCTTGTCTAGATAAATCGATACCAGTTTTTATTACATTTTGTGCTTTACTAGAAGTCCATAAAGTAATAACCATAATTCCACCAGCAAATAATAATAACCAAATATTTGAAGGTACTTTTTTAGCTAATACTCCCATAGAGAATGCATCCGCAGCAACACCAGAAACTTCCCATGCTTGGTAAGAGTTCCATGCAGCAATTGGCACACCAACAAAGTTTACCAAATCGTTACCAGAAAAAGCCATTGCTAAAGAAAATGTACCAACTCCAATAATTAATTTTAAAATATTTACTTTTAAAAATTGTATTAAAAGTTGAGAAATAACAGACCAAGCTACAAAACTTCCTGCGATAATTAATAAGGTATTTCCTTCAATTAAATGTTTGATGTCTTTATAGAAAGGAGTTCCTTTCATTCCTTTAATAATGATAAAGTAGGTGATTGCTGTAATTGCAAATCCACCAAAAAGCGCACTAATATAAGTAGCTCTTTTTTCAAAATTGAATGAATAAATCATTCTAGAAATAAATTGCACAATTGCTCCTGTAGAAAATGCGACGACTACAGAGAGTAGTATTCCAAAAATTATTTTTGTAGCAGTTTCATGGTTGATGTAGCTCCAAATATCATTAAAAGATTGCGCATCATTTGCAGAAATTTTAATCAATGATATACAAACAGCAGCTCCTAAAAGTTCAAAGACAATAGATACTGTAGTTGATGTTGGCATACCTAAAGAATTAAAGATATCTAATAAAAGAATATCAGTAATCATTACAGCCATAAAAATGAACATAATATCTTGAAACATAAACATATTAGGGTTAAAAATTCCCTTACGTGCAACTTCCATCATTCCACTAGAAGTAATCGCTCCAAAGAACACACCTAAACTAGCAATTATCATTATGTTTCTTACCGAAATTGCTTTAGAGCCAATTGCTGAGTTTAAAAAATTCACAGCATCATTACTTACTCCTACAACTAAGTCAACGATAGCTAAAATGGCTAAGGCAACAAGCATTAAAATATACGGATCTCCCATTTTTTATTTAAATTTAGTTTTGCAAATTTACAAACACAAAAAGTTATGAATGTTACGTTTATGTTATATTAATGTGTATTAAAAATGAATGTCTACTTGTAGTCTAAATAATAATTCATTAGTTTTAAAGCCAATATCAGTATAGCTTAAGTCTGTTTGAACCTTTAAACTATGTCCTGAAATGTATTTTGATAAACCTAAAGTGTATTGGTTTTCTGCACCTTTACCCGTGATAATTTTATCATAAGAAATATTTGTATAACGAGCAGATACTTCTACAGTTTTAGATAATAAATACCCTGTTTGCAAGTTTAAACCATTACCAACTTGTACTTCATCACCTGTTAAACTTCCATCAGAATTTTTTGAGTAAGGATCATCAGCATCTCTGTTTGCATATTCTGCCATAAAAGAAAACCCTTTGTATTTATACATTGCATCAATAAAAAGTGTAGAAATGTTAGTTTGATAAAACTGAGCACTTGAACCTTCTGAAGTACCATTTATATACATATAAGACCCCTGATTACTTCTTGTTTTAGAGGCATCATTATTAAAGTCATAAGCAAAACCTAAAGATAACTTTGGTTTTTGCTCAAATTTTAAATCACTTCCTTTATAATCTCCTTTACTTGCAAATTCTCCAAAAGGAAACAATTCAACTCTAGTCGTATATTGATGACCTCCAGCATTTCCTCTTGTAATATTTCTTCCTTCACCTTGTGCCATAGAAAAAATTTCTTTTACTAAGAAAGTATCTGTAATATTAAAGTGGTGTCTTAATTGGAATCCCATATCTCTATCAATCGTAAACCTACTATTTAATAAAGAACGATCTACTTGTTGCAAGTTTGCAGATGAAATTACACGTTCTCTGTTTCCTGGTAATTTAGTTTGACCCATCCATAAAACAAAGTTTCCAGAGAAATTCCATTTTAAAACAGCATCTAAAATATATCTTGGTGATTCGTGTGTATAATATGATGCACCAGATTGATCTCTATTTGATAGACCTAATTCTACTTTGTACTTTAATTTTGGAGAAAAAGCAAAACCATCAAATTTTAAACGAGATCGTCTAATTAACATTGAAGATTCTGGATTTGTAAGACCATTACTTACATCCCATTGAGAAGTAGCTAGTGTTTGAAATCTTAAGCCTACTTTCATCGTAAAAGTACTGTCTTTACCTACTAAGTTAAAAAGACCTTTACCAAATTTAGGTGCGTTCGTTTCTTGTGCATTCATGCTTAAAAAAGCAGAAATACAAATTACAGTTACTGCATTTTGCAGTGTTGATAATTTCATCATTATTAGTTTTTGTCACTGCAAATAACTAATAGTTATGTTAAGTTAATGTTAATGTAGTATTACTAAAACAAAAAAAACTGCCTTGGCCAAAGGCAGTTGTCATATAAAATAGTCGACAAAAACTAATTAATTTATGATGACTTTTAATCTCAATCGATTACTGCAAATATGCAAACCAAGTTTAAAATTAATGTGTACTGTAAATAAACAAACTGTTAACTTTTTTTTCAATTTAACATTCAATTAATGTTTCTGTAATATAAGAATAACCTACAGGTAACATAGAGTTTACAGTTCTAGTAGACTTTTGCAATTGTAAATTATATATTAAAATGAAGAAAATTTTATTTATTACTTTTTTAGCTTTAAGTCAATTTGTTGTTGCTCAGGATAAAGGAACATTAAAAGGTTTGCTAACAGATAAAGAAACAAACAATGATCCGTTGCCATTTGCAACTGTATCTATAAAAGGTACAAGTATAGGAGGAACTACAGATTTTGATGGAAACTATATTATAAAAGTACCTGCAGGAAATCATATTGTGCTTTTTAGTTTTTTAGGATATAAAACAATAGAAAAATCTTTTTCTATAAAAGGAGATGAAATAATTACTATCAATCAAATATTATCAGCAGAAGAAGGAGTTTCTTTAGATGAAATTGTTATTAAGGCTTCAAATACTAAAGAATCTGTATCTGCACTTTTATTAGAACAAAAGAAGGCAGTTGTAATTAAAGAAAGTATTGGAGCTCAAACATTAGCAAAAACAGGAGTTTCAAATGCTGCGAATGCAACCACTAAAATTTCTGGAGTTACTAAAAGTGAAGGTTCTGGAAATATTTATATAAGAGGTTTAGGAGATCGTTATTTATCTACTACAATGAATGGTTTACCTATTCCTTCGGATGATGTTGATAATAAAAACGTGAATCTAGATTTATTTTCTACAAACATTATTAAAAATGTAGGAATTAGTAAAACATATTCAACAGCTAGTTATGCAGATCAAGGTTCTGGTAATGTAGATGTAAATTCTAAAGAATATTCTAAAAAAGGATATTCAATATCACTTTCAGGAGGAACCAATACAAATGTTTTAGATGTTTCAGATTCATTTAGAGGTACCGTTATTAATAATGATGTAACTTTTGGTTTTCATAAAAAACAATATGCTTTACAAAATTTAGTAACGCTTCAAGGTTGGGATACAGAAAAAGTAGCGACTCCTATTAATTATAGTGGTTCATTTTCTGCAGGAAGAAAGTTTGATGTTTTTGGAAAACAAGTTTCTGTATTTCTTACAGGTTCTCATTCTAAGTCATTTGAATATCAAGAAGGAGTTTTTAGAGCTTTTAGATCTAATATTTTAGACAAAGCTTTTCCTGATATTTCTAATGGAAATATTACTGCTACAAATGATGTAGAAAGTTTTATTTCTAAAACCAATACAACAGGTTATATAAATGTAGGACTAAATTTAAACGAAAACAATAAAATTAGATACAACACTTTATTCGTAAATAAATCTACAGATAATTTATACGAACAAGGAAGAAAAGGTTTTGGTTATGTTTTTGATCAAGATCCGCAAGAAGAAGGCGCTTTTGTAAGAGACCAGAACTTTAGACAAACTACCATGTTTGTAAATCAACTTTTAGGTGAGCATAATTGGAGTGAGAATAATATTTTAAATTGGGCTGGAGGTTACAATTTTGTTTTAGCAGAAGAGCCTAATAGAATTAGAAATGAAGTAAATATTTTAGATATTACTTCTTCACCAACAATTCAATATGCACATGTTGGAGATTTTCAACAAAGAAAATCGAGTCAAAAAATTCAAGATACAGAATACAATGGTTTTGTAGAAAACAAATGGGCTTTAGGAATAAAAGATGAAGACGATCAAAAACCATATTCTTTAAACTATGGATTAAATTATAGATATAAAGAAAGAACATTTAAATCTTTATTTGTTGGTGTAAAAGCAAAAGGATCTACAGCTCCTTCTATAGACGAGTTATCTTCTACATTTACTTCAACAGGTTTTAATAACGGTTTAACTTTAAGAACTGCTAATGCAGATAGATTTGAAGCAGATTTAATGATTATGGCTGGATTTGTAAACTTCGATTTTGCTTTCGATAATAAATTATCTGGTAATTTAGGTTTTCGTTTTGAAAGAGATGAAATGAATGCGATTTGGGATGTTGCTAACTATTATGACTTAGTAAATAGTAGAGAAAGAGTAGGGACTTTAAATAGAGTTTACCAAAGTGTATACCCAAGTTTAAATTTAAAATTAGAATTGTCAGAAAACAAATATTTGCGTTTTGCATCAAGTATTACACAGACTTTACCAGAATTTAAAGAATTGTCTCCGTTTGAATATGTTTCTCCAACAGGTCGTGTTACTAAAGGAAATCCTGGTTTAGAAAAATCAGAAATTTATAATTTCGATTTAAAATATGAAATGTTTCCACAAAAAGGACAACTTTTTTCTGCAACAGCATTTTATAAGCAAATTAACGATCCAATAAATTTAGCACAAACAAGAGGTTCTTCAGGGTACTTCTATTATGCGAATACAGGAGAAAAAGCAACTGTTTATGGTTTAGAGTTAGAAGCAAAAACAGATTTAATAAAAAATGCTGATGACGAAGGTGTTTTAAACTTAACAGGGAACATTACAAAAATGTGGTTAGAGCAAGATTTATTAAAAGATTTTCAATATAAAGATGTTACAAGCTCTAGTTTACAAGGAGCATCAGACTTTATAGCAAATGGTTCTTTAAGTTTTAGTGATCATAAAGAAAAAGAATTTATGGCAACTTTAACAGGTAACTACTCTTCAGATAAAATTTACGCTTTAGGTTCTCCAGAAGATTTTTCTAATAGTGCATCGTTATATAATGATGAGATTATAGAAAAAGGATTTGTAAGTCTAGATTTAGTGTTAAGTAAAGCAATTAATAAAAACTTAATGGTAAAGCTTGTTGGTAGAAACTTATTAAATCCAGAAATAAAACAAACCCAGTTAGTTAAGAGTATTATTACAGATGTTGAAACGAATGAAACTGTATTGTCTTACAAAAAAGGAAGTCAGTTAACATTAAGTGTTAAATATACTTTTTAGTCAATTAACGATAACTTAACAAAACGGTTAAAATTATAAAAACCCTAACATACTATTAATGTTTAGGTAAAGAAAAGGAAAGGATAAGGTGATTTCTTTGCATAAAAATAATAATCATATCAAACTAAAAATGAAAAAATCAGTTTTTAAAATTTTAAACATAGTAGCATTTTCTATTGTTACTTTAACACTAACAAATTGTGGAAGTGATGAACCTTCTATAATTATAGAAGAACCAACATCAGAAGTTATAGGGAACTTGAATTCTGGTGTAATGAATGGTGGTCTAGAAGAAGATTATACTTTAACTGCAAGTACTGTTTATAATTTAAATTCATCGTTTGTTGTTCAGTCAGGAGCTACTTTAACAATTCCTGCAGGAACAAGAGTTCAAGCTTTAAACGGAGGAACAAGTGTTTATATTGCTGTCTTAAAAGGAGGTAAAATTAACATTCAAGGTACAGCGTCTAATCCTGTATTTATGTCTTCTGCTTCTGGAAACCCAGGAGATTGGGGAGGTTTAACAATCTGTGGAGATGCAACAACTTCTGCTGGAGTTGATGCTGAAGCTGAAGTAGGTGGTTTTATCTACGGTGGTTCAAATGATACAGATAATTCAGGTTCTATAAACTATTTAGTAATTAAAGGAACTGGAGCTCAAATTAATGCAGATTCTCAATACAATGGAGTTTCTTTATACGGAGTTGGTTCTGGTACAAGTATTAGTAATGTAGCAGTAATCAATGGTTCTGATGACGGTTTTGAGTTTTTTGGAGGAACCGTTTCTGCAAGCAACTTATACTTAGAAAATAATGAGGATGATT
>JQIA01002055.1_pt1 | contig 10789 bp, 9 predicted proteins | sample 811431 | NCBI WGS metagenome assembly JQIA01 (sample SAMN02998118, study PRJNA258478) | marine sediment metagenome | biome: marine; feature: seafloor; material: sediment; isolation source: oil-polluted sediment collected from 3 locations (0.5 km, 0.7 km and 0.9 km)... | place: USA: Gulf of Mexico ... | reverse complement strand
TACTCATCAAAAGCATTGTGATTCTGTTCTAGTACGGACATTCTCTTTCCTTTGTCCAAATGAACATGTCCAGATGTAGGGTCTTGTTTTCCTGAAATTATTTTTAATAATGTAGATTTTCCAGAACCGTTTGCTCCGATAATTCCATAGCAATTTCCTTGAACAAATTTTGTATTTACTTCATCAAACAAAACACGTTTGCCAAATTGAACTGATAAATTTGAAATTGAAAGCATATCTTTTCCCTATTTTTAAATTTTGCGCAAAAGTAACTATTTACCTGACATTTACACCTTAAAAAGTTTTAATTTCTTTTAACGAGGAATTAACAAAATGATACCTTGTAGGCTTTATTTTTGTTGTTGTGAGACAAATACGACATATGACAAAAAAACTAATACTGTTAGTTACTCTAAGCATTATTCTTTTCTCCTGTAAAAACAATGAAGACATATCTTCAAATACTACATGGATTGGCGGAGAAATTGTGAATCCACTAGAGGATTTTGTCCTTTTTTATCAAGGAGATCATATCATCGATAGTATTAAATTAAATAAAGACAACTCTTTTATATATAAAGCCGAAAATCTTAAAGCAGGATTATATTCCTTTAGCCATAGAGAGTTTCAAGTGTTTTATTTAGAACCCACAGATAGCTTAATGCTTCGAGTAAACACTATAGATTTTGATGAATCCTTATCTTATACTGGAAAAGGAGCGGAAAGAAATAATTTTTTAATAGAAATGTTTCTTCATAATGAAGCCGAAATTGAATTAATGCCTAAACTATATAGATTAGCTCCTTTAGATTTTGAAAAAGCTTTGGATTCTCTTAAAAACATTAGACTTGGGATTTATAATGATTATGTAATAAAACACGAGCCTAATTCAGAGTTTAAAGAAGTTGCTGAAGCTAGTATTAATTATGATTATTATTCAAAAAAAGAAATTTATATCACTGCTAATAACAGTAAAAAAGAGCAGGATAATTATATTGAAATTCCTGAGAGTTTTTATAATTATAGAAAGGATATAGATTTTGGAAATGAAACATTACGATCTTATTTTCCATATACTAGGTTTTTATATCGCTATTTTGACAATAGGGCTTTAGAGGAAAATAAGGAAAACGATTTTTATAATAAAAACTCATTTACGCATAGCTATACTAAACTTAAAATTATAGACAGTACTATTACCAATACAGACTTAAAGAATAGCATGTTAAGATATATTGCTGGAAGTTATTTATTAAAATGTAATAGCAAAGAAAATCAAGAAAAAATGCTTGCGCTTTTTCAAAAAACTAACACAAATAAAAAGCATTTAAAAAAAATAACAGAGATAGCTGAAGCCTCAATGAAGCTTACTCCTGGTAACGAAATTCCTAATCTATTTTTAGTAACTGCAGAAAACACAGTAAAAACAATTCATGGTGTTATAAATAATCCTACAGTATTTTACTTATGGTCTGGAGAATCTGATAAACATCATGAAAACATTCATTATAGGGTAAAAGAATTGAACTCTAAATTTCCAGAATATGATTTTATAGGCATAAACACAGATTCAAACTATAACAATTGGATCCATATGGTAACCAAACAAAGCTATAATAAAGGCAAAGAATATCAATTTGAAGATATTTCGAAAGCTGAAAAATCCCTGGTAATTTACTCTATGAATAAAACCATTATAGTAGATGAATATGCTAAAATAATTAATGGTAGTGCTAACCTATTCAATAAAAATATTGAAGAAATATTGTTAGGATATTTAAACCAATAATATTTTAATTTCCTTTCTTATAATCTTCTAAAAATTTCGCTAATCCTATATCGGTAAGTGGATGCTTTAACAATCCTTCAATAGAAGACAAAGGACCTGTCATTACATCTGCACCAATTTTAGCACAATCTATCACGTGCATTGTATGTCTTATAGAGGCGGCAAGAATTTGAGTTTCATAACCATAATTATCATAGATCTGACGAATCTCTGCAATAAGACCTAAGCCATCTGTAGAAATATCATCTAGTCTTCCAATAAATGGAGATACATAAGTTGCTCCTGCTTTAGCAGCTAATAACGCTTGACCTGCAGAAAAAACCAAAGTAACATTTGTTCTAATTCCTTTATCACTAAAATACTTTGCTGCTTTTACACCTTCTTTTATCATAGGTAGTTTTACAACAATTTGCGGATGCAATGCAGCTAATTCTTCCCCTTCAGTAATCATTCCCTCAAAATCAACAGCAATAACCTCAGCAGAAACATCACCTTCTACTATATCACAAATAGCAACATAGTGTTGTAAAATATTTTCTCTTCCAGTTATACCTTCTTTTGCCATTAAAGAGGGATTGGTAGTTACGCCATCTAATACGCCTAAATTTTGAGCTTCGCGAATTTGACCAAGGTTTGCAGTATCGATAAAAAATTTCATAGGATATGGATTATGTTAAGATAATATTGGAATTATTTTTGGCTAAAATACATAAGTATAAAAAACGGTGAAACAATTACTTAAAAAAGTTACGAGTATTTATTGAAAAAATAAAAAAGGGGTTAGTTTTTAAATTTTAAAATGTTTCATTAACATTTTTTCATACACCTTACTAGGAAGTATTCTTTTTAAAACAATAGAGGATTTCTGAATCAATGAACCTGCTTTATAACGAACTTTTGGTTTCTTTTCATTGATAATATGATAAACATCTTCAGCCAATTTTTTAGGATCTTCTCCATTATCTACATGATCATTCATCATTTTCAATGTTCTACCATATACTTCTTTGTAGGGAGATTTTTCCAATACAGGGGCATGAAATCTTCCAGCTGCAATGTTTGTAGCAAAATCCCCTGGTGCAATATTGGTCATTCTAATACCAAATTGTTGAATCTCCATCCTAAAAGCTTCCGCAGTAATTTCAAGGGCTGCTTTAGTTGCAGAATAAATTCCACGATAAGGTAAGCCCATATACCCAGCAATAGAGGTGATATTAATAATAAGACCACTCCCCTGTTTTCTCATTTGGGGTATCCCGGCTTTTATTACATTAATAGGCCCATGAACATTTACATTAAATGCATTTTTTATTTCAGAATCGGGAGTTTCTTCAATTGGTCCAGTGATCCCAATTCCTGCATTATTTATGATAACATCAAGACGGTTTTCTTTTTTAATAATTGTTGAAATCACTTCAGCAATAGAATCTATTTGGGTTACCTCCATTTTTAGAAGTGAAAAAGGAAATTTCTCTTGGTATTTTTCAGGATTTCTACTGGTCCCATAAACTGTAAAACCTTTATTGGTTAAGTATTCACCAATAGCTTTACCAATTCCTGAAGAGCCACCTGTAATTAAAACAACTTTAGACATATTTGTAAATTACAAACGCAAAGATGCGGTTACGTAGTTAATAATCCAAATTGTAGTGTAAAAAGACTTCATAATTACTTAAATAAAGCGCATAAAAAATGGCAAGCTACCTACATCACACTGCTACGACCGTCTACCCTTGCTGCGTTCCCACCCTGGGGGATTCAACAGGAGCTAGTTGTGTAGGACTTGCCGCTGCAAAGATACTTCATTTTACAATTTTCACAATGTTTTCATATAAATACTTTAAGAATTATTTTAGTTAATTAATAATAAATATCTTGCCGCAAATTAAAAACAGAAAATGAAATTATATAAGTTATTATTACTTACCACAGTAGTCGTTTTTTACCTAGGCTGTGTTGACGAAGAAGAATCTAGTACAGACTTATTCGAGATTGCAATTAAAGATGTAAAAAAGACATATACCCCTAACGATTCCTTTACAGTTTCTGTTATAAACAAAAAAAATAGGGAAATAGATTCTGTAGTATACTTTTTAAATGCCGATAGAATTAGTTCATCTAATACTCTTGGCGAAACTAAATTTTCATTAGAAAATCAAAAACTTGGAGTTCGTTCTTTACATGCTAAAGTTTATATTAAAGAAAACAATTTCGATGTTTCTATTAAAGTCACCATACTCTCAACCATAACACCAAAGTTATATACTTATAAAATCCTAGAAGAATATCCTCATGATATAGATGCATATACTCAAGGGCTAGAGTTTAATGCCGGTACATTATATGAAAGTACAGGGCAATACAAAAAATCGTCTTTAAGAAAAACCAACTTTGAAACTGGAGAAGTTTTAAATATGGTAGATTTATCTGATTCCTATTTTGGGGAAGGACTAACCATTCTAAATAATAAAATTTACCAATTAACTTGGAAGCAAAGAACTGGTTTTATTTACGATCTCGAGACCATGGAAAAAACTGGATCTTTTGTTTATGGTAAAAGTAAAGAAGGATGGGGAATGTGTAATAATGGCATCTCTATTTTTAAAAGTGATGGAACACAAAAAATTTGGGAATTAAACCCAAATACACTTGGTGAAGTTGATTATATAGAAATCTATACCAATACTAGTAAAATAAAAAGTGTAAATGAACTAGAATGGGTAGAGGGTAAAATCTATGCTAACATTTACCAAAAAGATGCCGTTGCAATTGTAAATCCAAGTAATGGCGCTGTAGAAGGTGTAATAGATTTTACCAGTTTAAAATCTAACGTAACACAACATAAAGAATTAGATGTGTTAAATGGAATAGCTTATAAAGGAGAGCCTAACATATTATACATCACAGGTAAAAATTGGGATAAACTTTTTAAGGTTGAAATATTTGAGAAATAATAACATCTAGATACTAATTAAAATAACGAGTTCCCTCGATAAAAACGACCATTCCCTAAATGGTCGTTTTTTTTATGGTATCAATTTTGGTGATTTGTATTGAATCATTAATACCATCACTATGAAAAAAGCAATTACCATTCGCATTCCAGAACCATGCCACGAAGACTGGAATAAAATGACGCCTACTGAGCAAGGTAAACATTGTAAAGTTTGCGTTAAAGAAGTTTTTGACTTCACAAATAGTACCGATGAAGAACTTATTAAAAAAATTTATAATAATGAAAATCTTTGTGGACGATTTAAAAGCACGCAATTAAATAGGGAAATGAAATTAGAAAGAAAAAGTGGATTGTCCCTTGCACCATTGGCAGCTTCTTTTTTATTGCCTTTTACATTATTGGCTTCCAATAAGGCAACTCCAAACTCTAAAGAAAATAAATTCCAAGGGAGTTATGCATCTCTAAACATAGGTAGTTTATATCGTACAAATTTTGAAATAGCACAAATCATCACTACTGGAAAAATAATTGATGAAAACGGAAAATCAATTTCTAACGTAACTATTGAAGTTAAAGAATCTGGTAAACTTGAATTAAGTGGGTTAAATGGAGATTTTAGAATTGCATCTGCAAATAATGAAACGCTAGTTATAAAAAAGAAGGGATTTAAAACTCAAGAAATAAAATTAGACAGAAAATCTTCTTTCTTTTCTATTGAACTAGAATATGATATAATTGAACTTCTTTCTGGGTATCTAGGAAAAATAGCTATAGAAGAAAATATTGAAAAAGTAAAAGAAGATTCAACTTCAAAAACTAAACAGGATAGTACAAAAATTTCTATACAAGGAACTGTCATAGATAATTCAGGCTTACCTCTCCCTGGGGTTAATATAATTGTTAAAGGAACTACAATTGGAACACAAACAGATTTTGATGGTAATTATAGCATAGAAGCAGGTCAAAATCAAGTATTAGTTTTTAGTTATGTAGGATTTTTAACGAAAGAGCTTACTCTTTCAAATATAGATAATGTTTTAGATTTACAAATGTCTGAATATGAAGCTTTCTTAGGTGGAATGATTGTCATTACAGGTGGTATTTCGTCTGATTATTCAAATGAAATAATGGGTTACAAAAATTCATCCTACGATCCAGAACCCGCTCCTTGGAGGAAAAAAATTCAAACGGCTTTAGCGAACGAAAAAAAGTTTTCAAAAATAAAAAGAGCTAGAAAAAAAGAAGCAAAAGCAGCCAAAAGAAATAACAAGAAATAATTCAATTATAGTTAATAGTACTTCGAATAACTTATAGAAAAAACAATAAAACAGTATTAAATACAAAAAAAGCAGTATTCTTAATCTTATAACACTGCTTTTTTGTTTTTAAGCTTTCCGAAATAAAGAAAGTATAATATACAAGCCTATTATAATCGGTATTGCAATAAACTTAAAAATTAGAATAGCCGCCAAACTAAGCCCCAAAAACACATAACGGATTTTATTATTCTTAAAGTCCCAAGTCTTAAACTTTAAAGCAAAAAGAGGTAATTCCGCATTTAGCATTAATGAACTAAAAATCGTTACTCCTATTAAAAACCACTTATTAAATAGAATAACATCCATAAATTCCATGTACTGAAACTCATAGATTAGAGGTAAGCTTATTATTAATAGTGTATTGGCAGGAGTTGGAAGGCCAATAAAACTTGACGTTTGTCTAGTGTCTACATTAAACTTTGCTAAACGATAAGCTGAAGCAATAACGATAATTAACCCAATAAAAGGTATAAAACTCATATTATCTCCAAACCAAAGCATAGCTTCAGAAACTTCAAACCTTGTTTCTAAAACTTGATTGGTTATGGATTTGTTCAATAATTGAAACATAATAATTCCTGGCACCACACCAAAGGTTACCATATCTGCTAGGGAGTCTAATTGAACTCCCACCTCACTTTGCACATGAAGTAATCTTGCTGCAAGTCCATCAAAAAAGTCAAAAAACAGTCCAGTAAGAACAAAGTAGGATGCTGCCACCAAATCTCCATTAACAGCAAATAATATGGCAATACAACCACAAATTAAATTTAGTGAAGTAATGATATTAGGAATATGTCTTTTCATGGTTAGTTATGTTTTTTGTAAAAATATAAAAGTATTTTCGTCTATAACAATATGTGATTGATTTTATAGTTTATTATTCTGTAAAATAGTAAGATATTTGCCCAAATTATTAAAGCTTGAAAAAGAGATTATTTATTGTTTTAGTATTAGTGTCAATAGTTTCAAATTCCCAAACGGTTAGAAAATATTCTAATGAGTTTATGAATATTGGTGTTGATGCTGCTGCATTCGGTATGGCTAATGCTGTAGTAGCTTCTACTGGCAATGTTAATTCAGGGTATTGGAACCCTGCAGGATTAGTGGCTTTAGAAGACAACCAAATTTCGTTAATGCACTCCTCCTATTTTGCCAATATTGCAAATTATGATTATGTTGCTTTTGCAAAGCCTTTGGATGACAGAAGTGTTGTAGCCTTTTCCATGATAAGATTTGGAGTAGATGATATTTTAAACACTACACAGTTAATCGATGATGATGGAAATATCGACTATACTCGTATCAGTCTATTTTCTACTGCCGATTATGGTTTTACTTTTTCTTATGCTCGAAAATTACCTTTAGATGGTTTAAATTATGGGGTAAACTTAAAAGTGATTCGTCGTATTATAGGAGACTTTGCTTCCTCTTGGGGTTTTGGATTAGACCTTGGTATTCAATTTAACAAAAATGACTGGAATTTTGGAGTAATGGTTCGAGATATAACCACCACTTTTAATGCTTGGGCAATAGACGAAGATAAATTTGCTGAAATTCAAGGAGCGGTAGAAGGTCAAAATCAAGAATTGCCGGAAACCACAGAAATTACAATTCCTAAATTACATATGGGAATGGCTAGAAAATTTATTTTCCATTATGATTATTCTTTATTAGCCGAAATAGATTTTAATTTTCGATTTGCAGAAACCAACGATATCATTTCCAACTCCTTTACTAGTATTACACCAGCAGTCGGACTTGAGTTTGGATTTATAGATATGGTTTTTGTTAGAGCTGGGGTTGGTAATTTTCAAAACGTCACTCAATTAGACGGTAGCGATTCTGTAGGTTTTCAACCTAATATTGGTGTGGGATTTAAGTACAAAGGGATTCAAGTAGATTATGCGCTAACCGATATTGGTGATCAAAGTGCAGCTTTGTATTCTAATGTTTTTTCTGTTACTATAGATTGGAGTCTATTTAGATAATTAAAGATTTTTTTTCCATATGAAAAAACTATTCCTAATTTTAGTATTATTCTCTTTAAGCATTACTTTATATGCCCAAAAAGTTACCCTATCTGAAAATGCTGAAGTAAGTATCCTTACCATTGGTCCAGGACAACAATTATACGATAGTTTTGGTCATAATGCATATAGAGTTAAGGACCCAATGCAAAATATAGATGTTGTATATAACTATGGAACTTATGATTTTGACACTCCAAATTTTTACCTAAAGTTTGCACAAGGAAAATTAATGTATCAACTTGCTTTTAATAATTATAAGCCTTTTTACAATTATTATGTGCGACAGAACCGTTGGATAAAAGAGCAAGTATTAAATATTAGTCTTACTGAAAAACAAGCGATGTTCGATTTTCTTCAGAACAACGCAAAACCAGAAAATAAAGATTATAAATACGATTTTTTATTTGACAATTGTGCTACCAGAATCAGTGATGTTATGGTTAATGTACTCGGAGATGAATTAATCTTTAGAGACGATCATATCACCGAAGAGTATACCTTTAGAGAATTAATTCAGAAAAATGTCTATTGGAATAGCTGGGGAAGTTTTGGAATGGATATAGCAATTGGTGCCGTTGTTGATAGAAACGCTACTATATGGCAGTATCAATTTTTACCACAATATGTTTTTGAAGGTGCAGCAAATGCAAGCTTAACAAAAGGTAAAAAATCTAGTGATTTAGTAAAACAAACAAATACTATTTATGAGAGCACTAAAAATGAAGCTAGTTCTAACTTATTATTAAGCCCTTTATTTACTTTTTGCATACTAGGATTATTAATCCTTATAATTACGTATAGAGACTTTAAAAAAGGAACCAGATGTCGTTATTTAGACGGAATATTATTTTTTATAACAGGACTTATAGGAGTTCTTCTTTTATTGCTTTGGGTAGCAACAGACCATTCTACTACAGTAATGAACTATAATTTATTATGGGCTTTTCCTTTGTCCTTGCTTTTTGTTTTGGAAATTTCTAAAAAGAAACCAAGAAAGTGGATGAGAAAATATGTTTTTTTTCAAATTCTACTACTTTCTTTACTTTGTATACATTGGATTACTGGAGTACAGATATTTGCATATGGACTAATTCCATTAATCATTGCATTAGCAATTAGATATCTTTATTTACTAAAGTTTTTCAGCCTTCAAAACAAGAATTAGAAAACAGATTTATTTTATTTCAGGAAGCTTTAATGTCATTCCGTTATTTAAAAACAAACCATCCACGTGTCCTGCAACACCATTTCCTTCTGTTTTAACATGAATATGCATATTGGTAGTAGTATGTGTAAAAATTGTCTGATGTGCATTAGAATAAAACCCTAACATTTGCACATCCCTATTGTTCATGGTACCACGCATACCTACAGATTTATGTTTTTCATGAGAGTGTATCGTATCTCCATCTTTCCAGTTAATCACATGCCATTCAAAACTATTAATAACACCTTCCAAAAGAAAAGGAAAGGGTTCGTTTGTATTTATTCCCTTTTCATCTGCAACTTTCACAATATAGTTCTCTAGTTGTACGTAGCTTATAATATTCTTAGGGATTAAGATAGAATCCCATTCTTTTACCGAAGCATACACCAATAAAGAAGCTTTTTTAGTAAAAGATTTATCAAACTTTAAAGAATTTCTATCTACAGAAGTAATAAAGGGTTCGCTATTAAAAATTTGAATCTCTCCTTTTAATCCTTCTATTGCCCCTAATGCATAAAAGTTAGGTGTGTTTTTAAAATCCTCAAGATCTACTTTTGCAGAAATATCTGCATCATGCATGAAATTTTTTAAAGCTCCTTTATAACCAACCTTATAATATTCTGAATCTTTATTTGAGGTTTGACAAGATAAAATAGTGCTACAAGCTAAAATTATTAATACGTATTTCATCAGATATTATTTATATAAAAACTCCCTTTCGGGAGTTTTTAATTATTTTTTACTTTTCTTTTTTTGTTCCTCAGCCTGCTCCATCATTTCAGACATTTTACGCTGAAACTTATTTTGCTTTTTAGGCTTTTTCTTATTCACTTGAATCTTTGCATGTATCTTATCTTCATCAATAATGAAATTCTTGATCACTAACATAATCCCAATGGTGATCATATTAGATACAAAATAATACAAGGATAAACCACTAGCATAATTATTGAAAAACACCAACATCATTAAAGGAGACAAGTACATGATGAATTTCATATTAGGCATTCCCGGTTGTTGTTGCTGTTGCATTGTTTGACCAGTCGTCATCATCATATAAATAAAGATTGCAATGGAAGCTAATATTGGAAATAAACTTACATGATCTCCATAAAATGGAATATAAAAAGGCAATTCAGCTATCGTGTCAAAACTTGATAAATCATCTGCCCATAAAAAACTTTTCTGTCTTAAATCGAAAGCAGTAGGGAAAAAGGTAAACAAGGCATAAAACACCGGAATTTGTAATATGGCAGGTAGACATCCCTTTAATGGACTTGCTCCCGCAATATTTTGCAATTTCATCGTTTCCTGTTGGATCTTCATTTTATTACCCTCAAACTTTTTCTTAATCTCATCCAACTCAGGTTTTAAAACCTTCAATTTTGCTTGAGATAAATATTGCTTATATTGAACAGGTGACATGGCAAGTTTTATTAAAACTGTCATCATAATAATTGCGATACCTGCAGGTAAGAAGCCACT
>JQIA01002053.1_pt1 | contig 10794 bp, 9 predicted proteins | sample 811431 | NCBI WGS metagenome assembly JQIA01 (sample SAMN02998118, study PRJNA258478) | marine sediment metagenome | biome: marine; feature: seafloor; material: sediment; isolation source: oil-polluted sediment collected from 3 locations (0.5 km, 0.7 km and 0.9 km)... | place: USA: Gulf of Mexico ... | reverse complement strand
ACTGCTGCTGATACTTACCGTTACTTAAACTTCGATAAGATGGAAAGTTACACAGAAAAAGCAGATAAAGTTATTTTACAAGTAGAAGCTTAATTTGATGTAATCTCTTTACTAACACGCCCAATAGCTACGTTATAAGCACTCACCTAGTTGGCTAATATTAGTAACTAGGCTCCGTGCTTCTGCCTTGTTCTTGAACTTGTTAGTTTTGAGCTAAACAGCAAATAATTTTTCGAAAGCCACGTTGTTTATTCAAGCAACGTGGCTTTTTTATTATACGAATTCAGCTATCTTTACCGTTTATTGTCAGCAGTGATTAAATAGCAGGCAAAAGCTTTCTCTGTTATTATGCGCGACAGAAAAACCAAATAACTTTTATCTAAAGCTCTGGATTTACGTTCCAGTCAGCTCAATGGAGACAACATGACTACCCCACAAATAACCATCTGTGCGTTATATAAATTTGTACGCCTTGAAAATTTTCTAGCCTTACGCGATCCTCTTTTAACTGAAATGACTACATTAGAAGTGAAAGGTACCTTGCTGTTAGCTGCTGAAGGTATTAATGGCACAATCGCTGGTTCGCAAAAAGCTATCGAACAAATATTAGATTTTTTACAAGCACAACCAAATTTAGACAAAATAGTTCATAAAGAGTCATTCAGTGAAAGCAATCCTTTTCACCGCACTAAAGTAAAATTGAAAAAAGAAATTGTTACCATGGGTGTTGAAGGTATTGATCCTAATCAAGTAGTCGGCACCTATGTAAAACCGCAAGATTGGAATGCGTTAATTTCAGATCCAGAGGTATTACTTGTAGATACGCGTAATGACTATGAGGTGGAAATTGGCACCTTTAAAAATGCACTTAATCCTAATACCGAAACTTTTCGAGAGTTCCCTCAGTATGTTAAAGATAATTTAGATAAAAATAAGCATAAAAAGGTCGCGATGTTTTGCACGGGTGGTATTCGCTGTGAAAAATCTACTGCCTACCTAAAAGAACAAGGCTTTGAAGAGGTTTATCATCTAGAAGGCGGAATTTTAAAGTACCTTGAAGAAGTACCCGCTACTGAGACACTATGGCAAGGGGAGTGTTTTGTTTTCGATGGCCGAGTTGCTGTTAATCACGATTTAGAACAAGGGCAATATGATCAATGCTTTGCTTGTCGCTTTCCTTTAACTGAAGCAGAAAAGCAACGTGAGCATTATGTAAAAGGGGTAAGTTGTCATCGCTGTCATGATAAAGTAACTGAGCAGCAACGTCATCGCTACGCCGAACGTCAACGTCAAATAGGCTTAGCCGACGCGCGTGGTGAAAACCATATTGGTGGTGATGTAAAAACGCTGATTGAAAATCGCCGTCAAGCCAAAGCCGATAAAAAAGCGGCACAAGCTAAATAATTGTCTATTTGTAGTGGTGAATTTATTCGCGCTCAGAATAAGTGCGAATAAACAATCATTAATCCTAATGCTTTTCCTTACCGTTAGACCATTAAGCATACAATCGAAGTACCTCAGTCAACGGGCTATAAATACAGTGTAGCATCAATTAACTACGACATAGCCAATTGGATTTATTCACGCAAACTCATGCTGTTTTTTTATATTTTCTTTTACCTTTTTTAGGTTTAAATGCAACTTTAGGTAAGCCCTTAAACGATTGTTGAGCAGAGCCATGTACCATTGCCGTAACTATATTACCCAGTGGCTGCATAAAGCTTAAATAACTGGCTTTTTTCTCACTTATTGCTGTTAACGTTGCTTCCCACTGCGCAGTCATATCAGGTAGCGTTGCTGCGTCGGGCAATGCTTTTACTAAAGCAATACCCACATCAGTGGCAATAATCTTTTTGCCTTGCCTTAATAAGAAGTTACGTTTAAACAATAAATCGATAATACCTGCTCTGGTTGCATCTGTGCCTAAACCATCAGTGTCTTTAAGCACTTTTTTAATGTCATTATCACTAACAAAACGAGCAATACCAGTCATGGCACCTAATAGTGTGGCATCCGTAAACGACTCTGGCGGTGACGTTTGCTTTTCAACTAATTCACCTTGTTCACAATGTAATACATCACCTTTTGCTAACTTGGGTAACTTTTGCTGCGGCTCTTTTTCTGATTGAGGAAATAGGGTTTTCCAACCCTGCTGTACTGGTGTTTTAGCATTACAGGTAAAAACACCTCCTGCAATGTTAAGTGTTAATTTTGTTTGTTGATACAAATGTACTGGGTAAAATTGTAATAGGTATTGTCTAACTATCAGCAGATAAATATTTTTTTCAAAAGAATTCAAATTAAGACTGTTTGAGTTTTTTCCAGTAGGAACTTTTTCTGTTGGAATAATGGCATGGTGGGCGGTAATTTTTTTATCGTTCCATGCTTTGCTTTTTATGCTGTTATCAGCATTTTTTGCTTGTTCGTTACAGGGTAAGTTTGACTGGGCTAACTTCGCAATAATACTTGGTGCTTGCTTGAAATGCTCTTTTGGTAAATATCGACAATCGGAGCGAGGATAAGTAATAAGTTTATGCTTTTCATATAATGATTGGCAAACATCTAATACTAATTTGGCATTCATAGAAAACTGTTTTGCTGCCGCGATTTGTAAGCTAGATAAATTAAAAGGCAACGGTTGTAATTGCTGCTTTTCTTCATTTGTTATGCGTTCAACAATCGCCGCTTGACCTGTTATTCTTGTGACGACATTTTGTGCTAAGTTTTTAACTAAAACACGCCCTTCATCATCACAATACTGGCGGCAAGCATCACTTGGCTGCCACTTAGCTGAAAAACACTTATCGCTGTCATTTTCATTCAAGCTTTTATTCAAAGTAATGTGCGCTAATACCTGATAAAAAGGTTTAGAAGTAAACTCACTAATTTCTTGTTCACGTTGCACCACAAGCCCTAATAAGGGTGTTTGCACTCTACCCACGCTTAACACGCTATTAAAACCCTGTTTTTGTCCTTGCAAAGTATAAGCACGCGTTAAGTTAATACCATATAGCCAATCAGCCCGTGATCTTGCTAATGCTGAAATAGACAACGGCATAAACTCACTGTTATTTTTTAATGATTTTAAAGCGCGTTGTACCGCAGGTAAATTCAAGTCACTAATTAACAAACGTTTAATGTTGTTCTTTTTAGCTTTACTCACTTTTAAGAAGTCAATAACCTCATCAACAAGTAGCTGGCCTTCTCGGTCTGGATCGCCCGCATGAATAATATCGTCCGCTTGTTTTACTAGTTTTCTTAAAACAGTAAGCTGGGCACGCGTTCTCGTGATAGGTTTTAATTGCCATTGTTGAGGAATAATGGGCAATGTTTCCATTGACCATTTTTTTAAACTTTCATCGTAATCTTGCGGATCAGCTTGCGCTAATATATGACCAATACACCAACTGACCACATCACCATTAGCAAGCTCAATATGGGTTTTATGATTTTTTTGTTTTCCTGTCCCTGTTAAAGATGATGAAATAGCCGTTGCAATAGCGCGACCTAAACTAGGTTTTTCGGCAATATAAAGTTTCATTGAAATCAGTGCTTCGTGTGAGAATAGAGTAACTATAACGTAAGCACTGTTAATTTGTACAGTTAAGATCGCTATTTACTAAAACATATCGTCAAAAGGGTTTTCGCTTGGTAAAGAAATTGCGTGTTTAAATTCTGAAAAAGTTAAACTATCTGTATTAATTTCAATGGCATTTTCATCTAACACACCTTCGCCAAATTTATAAATGATATCAAATTCACCTTGGTTCGCGCGCTGACGATAAGCAGCTTGCGCTTGTTCAACTAACGTGAGTTTTTGTTGATAATCATTCATCGCTTTTTCACCATAACGTTTCGATATCATGGCTAATGTTATTTTTGCTGAGAATACAACTGCGGTAGCATTATTACCGCCAAAACCTTTCGAGTTAATAAAAGCGATATCCATGTCATCACATTGCCAATGATCAGTGGCAATGTTTAAACGATTACTGTGAACATCATCAGCCACTTTATCAATAGTCGTCACGCCAGGCATAATATTGTCACTAAAAATACCAAGCGCCATGGCCATTTGATCACCACTAGCAGAAGCAAGTGTGTGACCAACAAAAGCTTTAGATGCAGCGACAGGCCAATTAGTAATATTAAAGCTTGTGGCAATGCGATCATAAATCAGTGATTCACTAACACGGTTTTGCGGTGTACTTGAGCCATGAGCTAGGATAAAACTGCGCTGTTGTAATGCTTCTTTGCCTAATATACTTTGTGCTAATGCCACCGATTTTGCCATGGTGATATAATTACCTGGCCCTGGTGCGGTGATAGATTTTTTATGTCCGTCGGCATTAGTAAAAACATCGGCTACTGATGCCATAATTTTAGCGCCCATTTCTAACGCTAAAGCGTCATCCATTAACACGACAAACTGTGCACCCTCACCCATCGTAAAACCACAGTTTTCACCAAATGGACGACTAGTGCGACGATGATCCACTGTATCGCTGTTATCTAATCTTTTCAATCCTTCTTCATTGGCAAGCGCACTCATGTTACCAAAGCCTTCAATAACTTCTGGGGTTATCGGTGCTTCTGCACTACCAACAATTGCCACACGAATACGTCCTGATTTCAAGTCTTGTGTCGCTGAACGCAAATTATAAAGAAAAGTTGCACAAGCCGCTGATGAAGTACACGTAGCACCAACATTACCGGTAACATAAGCATTAATAAAGTCGGTTGACATGCTATTTAAACCTAATGCCACCTGTTTGGCACTAACACGCGTGCCTAACAAACGACTTTTTAATAAGCCACCCAAGCCTTCATGTTGCATTTGACCGACAGCAGAGGCTGAGTAAGTACCCACTTCATCAGGGCTTATTTTATCAAGAATAGCATCCCATTCTATCCCTGTAGAACGTATTGCGTCAGTGGCAGCAAATATCGTAGCTTGTAAACCACGCGGTTGATAACGGCTATTATAAAGTGATCCTGGTTCAAAACCCGTTGGCATTTGCCCAGCGGCTTTAATTGGGTTATCACGATAAGTATCATGAGAAACAGTTAATTCTTCAGGTATTTCCACTTTTACTCGCTTATCACCTAACTCTGTAATCAACCAAGCACTAGGGGTTGGCTGTGGTAATTCTTTAGCAAGTAACTCAAAACTAATATATTTATCTGTTGGGGTAATTTTCATTCGTTGATGCCAATGGGTAGCATCGGGATCAAAGTGATTTTTTTCAATTTTTCTAATTAACGTGCCATCAAGTATTTGTTGGCCTAATTTATCTTCAATGTCGTCAGGAGAAATTTGATTACCTTGTAGATCAAATAATTGGCCATTTTTACACGTTGTTAATTTCATCAAGCTTGCTAAACCAACAAAGGTTTCTTGACGCGCTTGAGCATTTAATTTGTCGATAACGATACGACGAAAACCTTGATGAAATGATGTGCGACCAGCAGCATTAATACCACCCATGCCGATAACTACAGGTAAAGAATTCATAGAAAACCTTTAAAATAAAGCATTAAAATAAAAAATGAGTGATCACTATTCTACTGATTCAACTGAAAAATAATAAGCAATAACAGCCAAAAAACATGACATAATAGCCAAAAGTTACGATAGATGAATTTTCATGGGTAAAAATACAGAAAACACGCTAAAAGTTAGTTTAGTTATTTATCAGCACGTATTAGCAACAAGCTTAACCTTACCACTAGAAATGTTATTTGGTGGAGAAGCCTTTGCTCGGCGCTATAATAAATCCGCAATGGCTTTACATACTCAGTTTGTTAGCCAAGAAAACTTACCTGTAACGTCTCGCTCTGGTATTCAATTTATGCCTGATGTCACGACTGACGACTTAATTGATAAGCAATCTCAAGTACCTGACATTATTATTGTGCCTAGTTTATGGCGTAACCCTAGACCTGTTTTAAAAAAACACCGTAAACTTATTGACTGGTTAAAATACTGTTGGCAGCAAGGCGCAACTTTACTTGGTGTTGGCACTGGGGTCTGTTTTTTAGCGGAATCAGGATTGCTGGATTATCACAGTGCGACTACCCATTGGCATTATGCAGAACAATTCAAGCGAGATTACCCTAAAGTTGAATTAAAACCAGACTTTTTTATTACTCAATCCGATCGTATTTATTGTGCGGCAAGTTTGAATGCCTTAGCTGATATTATAGTGCATATAATTAGTCAAACATACGGTCGTAATGCCGCGCAAAATATTGAACGTAATTTTTCCCATGAAATAAGAAAGCCGTATGAAGAGCAGCGTTATTTAGAAGGTAGTGCAGATAGGCATGCCGATGAGCTTATTACTCAAATACAGTTTTGGCTACGAACCAATTTAAGCACCAACATCACCTTAGCTGAATTGGCGCTGCAATTTGGGTTAAGCCAACGCTCTTTTACCCGCCGATTTAAACAAGCCACGGGTATAAGAGCGACAGAGTATTGGCAACAGTTACGTATTGAAACCGCTAAAGAGCTACTTTCTGCCAGTAATTTATCTATCCAAGAAATTAGCTATCATGTGGGTTATCAAGATCAGGGGCATTTAACACGCCTATTTAAAAAAAGTTTAAATTTAACACCAAAAGATTATCGTACAATGGTACGTAAAAAGTTATTCAGCCAAAATTGAATAACGCTAAACTAAATAGCACTGAGCTAAACACTAAACTTAAAGAACTAAAGACAAATGCTTGTTAGTTACGGCAAGCTGCGGCAAAATAGCAAAACATTTTTCAATATGCCTTAACCAAAAGCGATACCAACACCATGAGTGAACAACCACCTTCTGCACTTTCTATCACCCTGTCAACATCTGAAAAACAAATAACGCAAATGTTAAGTATGCAAGATGCCATGAATAGCCGCGTTAGCGAAACATGGCGCGATAATGACTATGAATGGTATCGCGCTATTTGGGTAGAGTGTGCTGAAATGTTAGATCATCACGGTTGGAAGTGGTGGAAACATCAAGAAATTGATATCGCCCAAGTGCAGTTAGAATTAGTCGATATTTTTCATTTCGGTTTAAGTTTACGTTTAATGACTGGCAAGAGTGTTGCAAAAATTTCAAGAAAATTAGCTAAAGAATTACACCAAGGCACTATTGAAAATGATTTTAAAATTGCGCTAGAAAACTTAGCCAGTGCCGCAATAACCAGTAAAGCCTTTGATGCCAAAGCATTAGCTGATTGCATGCATTTAATGGATATGGATTTAGATGAGTTGTTCCGTCAATATGTTGGTAAAAACACTTTAAACTTTTTTCGTCAAGATCATGGTTATAAAGACGGCAGCTACCTTAAAATTTGGAATGGTAAAGAAGACAACGAAGTACTGGCCAATTTGGTTAATACCTTAGATGCGAGTGCCGATGATTTTCAACAACAATTATACGCTGCGCTAAAAGATAAATACCCGCGTTAAAAACTAATATTTGAAGCTACTCTTCTTTGGCACAAATTCTGCTTAAACTCTATTAAGTATGGCGCTTTTTCTATTTTACGAAAAAAGCGTCAAGAATTTGAATTGTTGGAGATAGCTATGGAAATCATTTTATTTGCTTTAATTAGCCTAATTGTCATTGTTGGTGTATTAGCAAGTCGCTTAAATGACAACAGTTTTCCTTTCCCATTTGACAGTAAACCCTCAGTATTCACGCCCGCAGAGAAAAATTTTCAAAATTTAATTGAGCAAGCGATGGGACATAAATACCGAGTACTTAATCGTGTTAAATTAGCTGATGTGGTGACTATTCGACATGGTGTTTCTAGCAGGGCTAGCCAAAGTGCAGTAGCCAATGCTGAAGGAAAGTACTTAGATTTTGTTATTTGTGAACGCAGTTCAATGAAATTGCTTGGCGCTATTGATTTAGTTGATACGCAAGGTAAAGGTTACAAAATCAAAAAAGATTGGTTTGTTAGTGGCACATTAGAAGCCGCAGCTATTCCTCATTTACGCATTAAGGTAAAAGCTAACTATACCTTAGATGAAATTCGCGCTTGTATTAATTCTCGCTTATTAGGGAATCGTTCTCCACAACCTAAAGTAAAAGGGAAAATTATTCCTGCACCTATGGTGAAAGCTCGTTCTAGATCAACAGGTGCGTTAACACCCGCAGCAGCGAAAGCACAATTAGCCCCGCAATTAACGAATTCATTATCAGGGCATCCTGTAGCCGCTTTACCTCATTAATGAATGAGTAAAAACAAAATGATGCAAAGGGTATTGTTTTTCACTTAAACTAAAAAGTAAGTGGTAATATCCTTTCTTGCTTTATAATAAGATAACTTTCAAGCTATAATCTTTCCAATTAAATATATAAAAGAGAAGAACATGAAAGCTGGTATTATTGGCGCTATGGAGCCAGAAGTTGCTATTTTAAAGACGAAATTAGTTAATTGTGAAACCACACAACACGCAGGTTATCACTTTTATCAAGGACAGATTGACGGTAACGACGTAGTTATTGTGCAATCAGGTATTGGGAAGGTAGCGGCGGCTTTAGCCACCGCAATATTAATTGATAAATTTCAGCCTGATTATATCGTAAATACTGGCTCAGCTGGTGGTTTTGATGCGAGTTTAATAATTGGCGATATTGTTATTAGCTCTGAAGTACGCTATCACGATGTTGACCTTACTGCATTTGGTTATGACATTGGACAACTACCTGAAAATCCTGCCGCTTATATTCCACACCACGCTTTAATTTCCGCAGCAGAGCAAGCTGTGATTCAAAATGATGCGAGCATAAACACCTTGGTGGGTTTAATCACCACAGGCGATACATTTATGACTAAAGAAGATGATATTGCTAAAGCGCGTGCTAACTTTCCAACCATGGCCGCAGTTGAAATGGAAGGTGCTGCTATTGCCCATACTTGTCACCAATTTAACGTGCCTTTTGTTATTATTCGTTCACTTTCTGATATTGCGGGCAAAGAGTCACCTACTTCATTTGATGAATACTTAGAGACCGCTTCAATTAACTCATCACAAGTAGTCATAAATATGATCGATAGCTTGCAAGGTATAAAATTAAACTAATCCCTTAAATAAACTAACACATGAATTCAAAAATAAATAAAAATGACTGAGATTCTCCTATCTTCTTTTAGCTACAATGTCGTCGTTTTGTTGACTGTTATAGTCAGCAAAGCGTTAATTAGTCATTTTATTCATCATGAACCTTTACGTGTTTTTCAATTATATTGTGGCAAACTCAGCGATAAAGTAAATAAAAGTACCAATAGCCAGCAACAGCAAACCATCGCGGGATTAATTTCAATATTAGTCACATTAACGCCCATCGTGATAATGCTATGGCTGTTTGAGCGTTTTATTGAAGTAGATTTTTTATGGCAGTTTTTATTGCTTTATATAGCGATAGGTTCTTTTGGGTTAACAAAAACGAATAAAAGCATTGCACAAGCATTAATTGCTAAACAAAATTATTTTGCTAAACAAACATTAACACCTTGGATATTAAGAGAAACTGAATCGCTTTCAAGTTTAGGGTTAAGTAAAGCCTGCATTGAAATGTTATTATTAAGAACCTTGCAACAAGGCTACACCGTTGCTTTTATTTTTATACTTGCTGGCCCTTTAGCTGCCATTAGTTTTCGTTTACTTTTAGAAATGCACTATTGCTGGAATACAAAACTGACCAAATTTAATCATTTTGGTTTATATAGCAAATATAGTGTCAACCTAGTGCAATGGCTACCAGTGCGCATATTTTCATTATTACTACTCTTGATGAGTATCGGCAAAAATTTTGTACTTTTTTGGCGTTTAAGTAAAAGTCGTTTTTTTCAGCTAGATAATAATATCGCTATTTTACTTTTCGCCCTAAACTTAGAAATAAAGTTAGGGGGTGTTGCTATCTATAATAATGACGAACAAGGTAAAAATAAGTTAAGAAAAACAAGCTTTAACGATTTAGCCAGGCAACCACAAGTGACTGACATTATTCATGCAAATAATAAAGTGAAGTCTATTATTTGGTTTAGTCTACTACTCATTATAGTTATCGCCACCAGCATAGAATTAGTACTTGCTAATATAGCTATTACTAATATATAGTAGTTAAACAAAATAAACTATTCATCCACTATGTTGAGAATTAATGATGTTAAAAATTAAAAAACTATTTATTGCCGTACTAAGCTTATTTACCTTTGCTGTCTTTGCAGGCGAAACACTTCAAATATCGCAACAAGACTTACTTAACAACCTTGAAAAGTCTAATAATATTGTTATTTTAGATGTTCGCAGTGAAAATGAATATAACCATGGACACCTTACTGGTGCGATTAATATTAGCCACGACGATGTAGCTGATAATTTAGCAGAGCTTGCTCAATACAAAGACAACACCCTGGTTGTTTATTGTCGTTCGGGTCGCCGCGCTGGTCTTGCTGAAGATATTTTAACCAAAGATGGCTTTGAAAATGTATTACACTTAACTGGTGATATGAATGCTTGGGTAGCGGCAAAGCTACCCGTTGTTACAGGTGAATAATCTCATTAATGATATTTCACTTCAGTAAAGCATAAATAAAATAATAGATTATTAAGTGTCATAGTACTTATCGCGTCAACCATTATTGATGGCGATAAGTTCATTACTGGCATTTAATCCCAATCACACTAAATATGTGATCATGCAGACTTGTTAAAATCATCAACTACCACATTATTTATTTAATAATTAACGCTGTACGGATGCAAGTGATTAGACAATGCAGGAG
>JQIA01002052.1_pt1 | contig 10794 bp, 10 predicted proteins | sample 811431 | NCBI WGS metagenome assembly JQIA01 (sample SAMN02998118, study PRJNA258478) | marine sediment metagenome | biome: marine; feature: seafloor; material: sediment; isolation source: oil-polluted sediment collected from 3 locations (0.5 km, 0.7 km and 0.9 km)... | place: USA: Gulf of Mexico ... | reverse complement strand
CCCGACTGACAAAGGTCTCGTCTCGCCAAAGGAAAGCAGGACGGCGGGGTTTCGTTTCATTCCAGTTGAAAGGAATTCTGGCTGAGATCATTCCATATCATTGCGCATGATGTTCGTTACAAAGGCGTGCTTAAATCTCGGCAACATAAAGCAGCCCAGTCGCACCTGATCGACAAGTGCTGCACCACTTACGATGGTTTTTACAGAAGATATTGAAGTTTGCTCAAGGTAGAGTACCGTCATAATTCCGGCAGTACGATTTCGACAGGTTATGCCCCGCAACCCTTCGGTCACGAGGCAACCCAATTTTAGCAAATAGCTGCTGGCGAAATTATGTTTCGGCTTTCTTATCTGCAAATACAGTTGCGATCCGTTTCCATTCACGCCCAATGCCCGTCGTCTCGATGGGGGTGTTTGTGTGTCCTGCGAAGGGAAATTTGAGCCAATTTGGTATCCACTCTTTGATCTGCTTACGCCCATTAGTACCGTTCAAGTGGTCGGCAATAATACCCTTTTGAACTTTGCCCGTTGCATTGGCATTCGCTGCGGCGACATCGTTGCCGCCGATATGTTCCAGCACCGCATTGATGGTGGATTTGTCTTTCAAAAGGTCGATAAAAATATCATCAACCTGCCATTGGGCTTTGGCACTGACATTGCGATGAACGCCCAAAGCTTCCACAAGACACGAGCCTGATTGCAGGGTTTCCGCCATGGCGAAAGCCATGATCCGCATAACATCTTCATCCGACAGGGTGAGCAGTTTGGCAAAACAAATCGCTGTCCAATAACAATCGCCCGTGTGGCGCACCAGCTCGGCGCGGGTCTCATCCATATCGAGCAAGACCAGAATTTCCGTGCGTTCAGCATCGAAACGGGTTTGCGAGGCACTGCTTTGAACTGACACTTCAATTTCCACTTTTGGAGCGCGTTGCGGTTCAGGTCTGATCGCCCAAAGGTGTGAGCCCGCAATCATATGCGCAACGGAAAGCCGCAAGGCAATGTCCGTGTGTTTTAGTAATTCCGCGCGTACCAATGCATGGCGATGCAGTTCCAGATAGGTCTGCATCGCTTTGGTGATTTCGGGTTTGGTTGGTTTTTGCGCCGTATCTGCATCCACTCCATCATTTGCCTTTTGACCTTTGGCCCGTGCTTCCTTGAGGGAGACATAGCCCTCATGAAAGGTGGTTTCACCGTTGTCTCGAATGGTGACAAATACCCGACCGCCTTTCTTCTTGGGTGTTTTTTCATACTCCCATTCGGAGAAATATGCGCCACGCTCGAAGATTTCAACGCTTGCCCAACCCGCCTCGATCAGGGTTTGTTTTCGAGCCTCAATTGCCTGTTTCTGTAACTGCCAAAACTGATTGGCGTCGGCAAAATATGCATCCTCGCCAAAAAGATCGGTGACAATCTGGGCTGTGTACTCTTTCAGATCAAAGAGTGCGGCTGTGGTATTGATTTTATCTCCCCCGAATAGCCAGCGTTTCAGGCCTTCGCCAATAGGTGCGTACCGGTCTTCACATTTGAGGAGTTTCAGCCATTCCCGTTGTTGCGATTTACTCGCCATCGTCAAAATACGCAGGGTACCATGATCGATCTTCTCGTTCCGATATGCCGTTTTGATCGCGGGAATGAGATTGGCCAAAGCCAGAACGCGGGTGACCATACGTGTCGTTACACCGAAAGTTTCGGCAATGTCGGCCACGGCTTTACCTTCTTTGATAAGTTTGGCGAAGGCTTCATATTGTTGCATTGGTTCCATTGGCAAACGCGCAAAGTTTTCAAGTAGTGAGGCCTCAATGGCTGTCGCATCATCTGTTTGTTCCATGATGGCACAGGGGATTGGATCAAATGTTCCGATCTCTGCTTTTGCGGCCACGGCAGCAAAATAACGTCTGCGACCTGCAACAACTTCAAAACCTGACCCGTTCGGACGCACCAAGAGTGGCTGCAAGATACCTCGTTTCTTAATGCTGGGCAGAATGTCGGACACATCAGGTGTTTTCTTTGCGTGTCGTACATTGACAGGCGTTGGTTTCAGGTTTTCGAGGGGGATATGGCGGAGTTCCATGGGTTTTCCTTTCTAGGGTTTAGGTTGAATTGGGTGGGTAATACTTATGCGGCCATGCCTTGCCGATCTGCTGGCGCAGGTTTTGGCTGCTCGAATGCAAGCAGGAAATTTGCGGCTTTGGAGGCTTGGCTTGCCGCACGAAAGATCGCGCGTTTGTCTTGCTTTAATACCTCAAGCCAGCTGCCCAGATAATCGGCATGGCGCACGGTCGGCACAATATCGAGGCTTGCGCAGGTGAAAGCGGCACAAAGCTCGGCCACCAGTTCTTCACGCGCATAGGATTTGGTTTTGAAACGGCCAGACTGATCCCGATCAAGCCGTGATCTGTGGCCCGTCCAGTGACCGAGTTCGTGAAAACAGGTACGGTAAAAATTAATCTGATCGGTGAATGCAGGTTGCGGTGGCAGTTGCAGATAATCTCTGACGGGATCATAAAATGCCCGATCCCCGCCAATTTGGATCGTGGCCTGTGTCGCCTTTGCCAATTCTTCAGCTCGCGGAATAAGCGCACGATCTGGTAAAGGTGCGGTTGCATCCGTGATACTATCGGGCAGCCCATCACATTGATCAGCGTTAAACACGCGGTAACGTTTCAGAAACGGAATACTTGCAGCATCTTCGCCCGTTTCCGCAGCTTTTTGCTTCACATCCTTCGGTGTGAAGCGGTCGACATAACAAACTACCTGTCCCTGTTCGTCCTTGCGAACTGTACCACCCAGAGCCTTTGCCTGTTTGAATGTCAGCCAGTTTTGCGAAGTGTGCCCCTGTTCAATCACGGCACCCCAGAGGATCAGGATATTTATACCTGAATAGGTATTATGGGTAGCGGCATTTTTGGGAAGGCCCACAGCGCAAGCCGCATGAGAGGCATTCCAAGGTTGCACCCAAGGAAACCGTCCTTGCTCCAACTCGTTGACAATCCTGTCGGTAATATCTCGATAAAGATCAGGTTTTGATTTTTCGCTTTTGTAGATTTTCTGTCCCATAGTCATACCTTTCGCATCTGGTCCACTTCCCACATTCACCCCCGGAAGCGGGGTGGGCGGCGAAATACGAAGGTTCGCCCCGCTGACCGAGGTGGGGTGCATCTGAAAGACCGAAAGGAGGCACGACTGGAGGACCGGTTGTACCGATCATCACATGAGAAAAGAGTGTTCTTAAGAAACATGGTTCAGCCGGTTGCGGCACGCCGCAGCGGGACTACACCTAAGAGCCGCCCATCTCGCGCACCGGGGGCTGATACATAAAAAAAGCCGCTGACGTCAGTCAGCGACAATTGAACAAACGCAGTGCGCTACTATACTTTAGAGCATTTCAGTGGAAATGCGTGCACCAGGGATTGATACCAAACGGCCAAACCCGACCAGCTTACCAAGATGGTCGGGTTTGGTTCATGAAAGCCCGGTCCGCGTAGCGGAGGTGTCCGTCTAGTCACAAGATCTTTGTTCTTCCCATAGTGTTTCAAGATCTTTGCGACGATCATTATCTTCGGTCTTGGCCATCCATTCATAAAGCAGGTTCTGAAAAGATATCGGCGCAACGCAATACTGGTTCAATCTGTCCAATGCAGCCTGCCGTCCCTCAACGTTATAAGGCAGGGTCAAATCAACGATCACATGTGTATTAAACCCGAGGGGTTGTGCTTCAAGGGCAGCCGCCATCACCACATCATCCAGCCAAAACCCACAGATAAAGAGCTGTTCGCGATCCTCTTTCTGCATGGACAAGACCATTTCCGTATTTGACCAGACAGGTCTGTCCCGTTCAAATTTAAACACTCGAGGCTTGTTTTTATCGCACGGTTTGGACAAGAACTCCTCTGGACCGTCATCTCTTTGTGAAATTGCAAAATAACGCGGTATCCCTGCAATATCCGCAGCATGTGATAAACGGCAGAGCTGTTCCGATATTTGTTTTGCGAGGGTCGTGTTAAATTTTTGCAGGTGTCGGGGAATTGGTTCAATCATCAGCAACTGTGAATGTTCGGGCACTGCTAAGACTGGCATCATTACATCCTTTTATCACTTTTGCTCTAAGAAAGTGCTCTGTAGTGACAGAGGTTTATGGTCAACATCCAATTCCTTTCACCGCAACTAGGCATGGTTGAAAATTTTACCCGGAAATTGTCAGCATTTTTCTTTCCTCAGTTTTGTTGTGCACTCTCCGCATTAGAGCGTCGTCCCCCTGTACCTGCTAGCATGGAATCACCAGCAAGCTTTAAGCCTCGGATACACATCACCTGCGGATAACATTTCTTATGTCTTCTCGACCAATATGGTTTGCAGGCACAGACACCCTTTTTGCTTTGATCAGTTGTCGAAGAATAAATCTGTCATGTAAGCTGACGCCTTTAACCCACTGCCGGTTAGTACAATGACCGTCTTTTCGTCTGGTTTGATGACACCTGTTTCCAGTAATTTTTGCGTCGTCACGGCCCCGTAGGCACTTGTAGGCTCCGCATAAAGGCCCATTGACGCCAAGTCCCGTACCGATTGTTCGATTTCAGCTTCGCTGGCCGTAATGGCCCCGCCTTGTGAACTGCGTAATGCTTCTAACATTTGGACCATGCGCACTGGCTCCTTAATAGCCGTACCTTCTGCAATCGTTGGTTCTGAATTAAAAGATACTTGATCCGCAGCGTCTGCTCGCAAAGCGGCATCTACAGGTGCACAGTTTTCTGGCTGTGCACAAAACAAACGCGGCAACCGATCAATTTGGCCCGCTCGAAGCAGTTCAGAAAATCCGATGTGAAGCCCTAAAATATTACTACCAGCCGACGAGGGGACGATTACGTTGTCAGGAGCTGTGAACCCGAAGTCTTCCCAAAGTTCATAGGCCAGAAGTTTTGTGCCTTGAAGAAAGAATGCCTGCCAATTGTGACTGGCATAGAATGTATCGTTCGATTGGCGAATGGCTTCGGTCTGCGAATTTTCACGCGGACCCGGCACAAGTTGCACCTCTGCGCCGAAAGCGCGCATTTGGGCGACCTTAGCCGACTGCGTAGTTTCAGGTGTGAGAATGCGGACAGCTATACCGCCAGCTGCGCCGTAGGCTGCGATAGCGGAGCCACCATTGCCCGAACTGTCTTCCAAAACCGCATGAACTCCAACCTGACGTAGGTAAGACAGCATAACAGACGCCCCACGGTCTTTAAAACTACCTGTCGGAGAGAGCCACTCAACCTTGTAGTGAACTTCGGTTCCGGCCAAATCACGTGAAAGAAGCGGTGTTAAACCCTCTCCCATTGTGATTGGGTTAGCAATCTCAATGGGAAGAGCCTTTCTGTACCGCCAGATTGACCGTTCAGAAAAATCGATATCGTCTTTGCTAATCCCTGGGAGATCAGAGATCATCAAGGGGTTACCATCTGGCGATTGCCAAAGAGGTGTTTCCAGCGGAAAAAGTTCCCCTGTTTTTGGGTCAACATAGGTGGGGTTGATTATCATCGGATAGTTCCTCGAAGCTTTAATTATATGAAGTGGCGGCGCTAATGGTGCTTGATCATGTTTAAAAAAGTTTGTGCACGTTCAGTTTTTGGGTTTTTAAAAAACGAGGCTGTGTCGCTGTCTTCAACAATTTCACCTTGGTCCATAAAGATCACTCGCGTTCCGACACTTTTTGCAAATCCCATTTCATGGGTCACGACCACCATGGTCATACCTTCCCGCGCCAAGTCTACCATTGTGTCGAGAACCTCGTTGACCATTTCAGGGTCTAGCGCTGATGTTGGCTCATCGAACAACATGCAAATAGGGTCCATGGCGAGAGACCTCGCAATCGCAACGCGCTGTTGTTGCCCACCAGACAAGTTAGCTGGGTAGCGTTCAGAATAATCCGTCAGACCAACCTTGGTCAGCATTTCCATAGAACGTGCTGATGCTTCCGCTTTTGAGCGCTTCAAAACCTTAAGCTGACCCAGATTCACATTGTCCAAGACGGTCATTGTGGGAAAGAGTTCAAACTGTTGGAAAACCATACCCACTTTTGAGCGGAGTGTTGGTAGATCAACACCTGAAGACCCGAGTTCCTTGCCATCGACGGTAATGTTCCCCCCTTGGATTGGTTCCAGAGCATTAATAGTCTTTATGAGTGTCGACTTTCCGGAACCAGAGGGCCCACAAACAACGACGACTTCGCCAGCGGCAATTTCAACGCTGATGTTTTTTAGAACCGGCAACGCGCCATAGGATTTTTCTACATTTGAAAGGGTTATCATGTGTTTGCTCCCACCTGATTTAGATTTTTAGTAAGTTTTCGTTGTAATCGCATGACCAGCTTTGACAGCGTAAAGCAGATGGTGAAATAAACTGCCGCTACAAAAATGTAGACTTCGACAGGGCGAAACTCGATTTGAACGACCCGCTGTGATGCACCGAAAAAATCCAGCGCACCGATTGCGTAAACCAAGGAAACGTCTTGGAACAGAACGATGGTTTGGGTCAGAAGAATTGGCACAACGTTCAAGAAAGCTTGAGGTAAAACCACGAAACGCATTGCCTTGTGTTTTGGCAAGCCAATGGCAAGTGCAGCGTTGAACTGTCCAGGACTGACACTCCGAATGCCCGCACGGATGATTTCTGCAAAATATGCTGCTTCAAAGAAGGCGAATGCCATATACGAGGCAGTTTCCGCGCTTACAGAGACGCGTTGTTCCAAGGCTAATCGGGCCAATAAGGGCACAAAAAGGTAGAAGATCAGAAGAATCTGAACCAAAGGAACACTTCGAAAAAGCACGACATAAGTAGTGGCAAATTTTGAAGCAATTCGAGAGTTAGACAGACGCATCAATGCCAAGAGTGTTCCAAACACGACGCCACACACAGTGGCAAAGATAGTTAGGCTAATGGTGAACTTTGCGCCTTCGATGAAGACGTCGGCATTCCGCTCAATGAAACTCCAATCAAATGACATTGGCATTGCCTCCTAATTTCCTTGTTGTTGAAGGCCGTTCTGACCGAAGTAAAACGCGTTGTTCGTAGACTGTAGCAAGGGTGAAAACGGTCACTGCCGAGATCATATAAATCAACAGGTTGACGATGGTGACTTCAAACACTTGAGAGGTCTTTTCGATGATCTGTGTGTATTGAAAAGTCAGTTCCAACACCCCAACCACAAAGGTAACAGATGAGTTTTTCAATATGTTCATTGCCTCTGTAGTCAATGTTGGGAACACGCGTCTAAACGCGTTTGGCAAAAGGACATGTGCATAGATTTGATCAGGCCGCATACCAATAGCCATCGCAGCCGATTTCTGACCACTTGGCAGACTTGTCAGCCCAGCACGGATTTGTTCCGAGATACGTGCGCTTGTGTATAGACCAAGACTAATACTACCAAGCACCCAGGGTGCCAGCTCTGTTTTCATCCAGAGGCCCATTGGTTTTGTGAGTAACTCAGGCAGAACGAAAAACCAGAGAAACAGCTGAACTAACAGCGGTATGTTACGAAACAATTCTGTATAGGCGGTACATAGCAAGCGCAAAGAGCGATTATCAGTTACACGCCCAGTTCCGACTAAAGTACCGAGCGTAAGTGCGATGCAGAACGCTATAAAAGAAACAAGCAAAGTTGTCGCCCATGCATTCGCTATCCACGATAGGTATAGATTTCCATCGTCAGCAGTTTGGAAGAAAAACCCCCAATCCCAATTATAATTCAAAGTAAAAGCTCCTCTCTAGATTGGCGGAACTTTTGCTCCGCCAACATTAGTTTTCTATTTGCCTTCGTCAGTCGGATTGGCGATTGCTGCTTTCACTGCAGCAGACATTTCGTAACCGAAATTGATATCGCGCGGTGGAATCGGGCTTTGGAACCACTTCGTATAAAGTGTTTCGTAAGTGCCGTCGGACATAATCTCAGCTAGGTTAGTGTCAACCAAAGCTTTGAATGCAGTGTCTTCACGACGCATCATAAATCCATATGGGTCGTCGCGTAGTGTTTCACCCACAATTGCGAAACTCTCTGGATTTGGTGCATTTGCAATCAGTCCTGCCAGCAGAATATCATCACTAACGAAAGCATCAGCTCGTTCAGATTGAACGTATAAAAACGACGCTGCATTTTCCTTTGCGTATGAAATATTTGGAATGAAACCCGCAGCGCTTGCCAGGTTTTTAACCAGTGAGTCTGACGACGATCCCGAAGAAATCACGAAGGTCCTGTTTGACATATCTGCAAATTCGTCGACGGGGCTTCCTTCCCTCACCATCATTCTTACAGCTGTTATGAAAAAACTGTAACTGAATGCTACTTGCTTCTGGCGCTCAAGCGTGTTCGAGGTAGAACCACATTCTAGATCTACAGTCCCGTTTTGAACCAAGATTATGCGGTTTTGCGAGGTCACAGGAACGTGGTCAATTTCCGGTTCCGAGACGCCAAGTTTTTCGCCGATCCGATCAACAATCTCATGACAAAGGTCCAGAGAAAACCCAATTGGGCCACTTTTAGGGTCGACATAAGCAAACGGGATAGACGATTCACGGTGACCAATTGTGATCTTTCCCGTTTCTTTGAAACGCTTAAGCGTTTCATCCATGTCCTCAGCCATTGCCGGCGTAAAGGTCAGCGCCATCATCATTGATGCAATACCTAATTTCTTAATCATAGTTCTTCTCTCCCATTAGAGTTGGTTAGTTTTTACGATTTGACTTTTGCGAACATATCCACTTCAACCAAAAAACCATGGTGAAGATTGACAACAGGAACGACTGCACGGGCTGGTTTATGTGCACCGAAGTGTCTAGAATACACAGTGTCGAAGGCACCCCAGTTGCTCACGTCAACGACGTAGATCGTCGATTTGATTACGTGATTGAGACTGGAACCCGCTTCTTTTAGAATGGCCTTGGCGTTTTGCAGGACGATTTCCGTTTGATCAGCAAAACCCAAGCTTGCGTCTATCGTTCCATCTGGAGTGACAGGCAAAATACCAGACACATAAACCAAGCTATCAACGATTTGCGCCTGCGAGTAGTGACCAAGTGGTTGAGCCGCAAGCAGCGTGTTGATTGGTTGTAGTGACATTTATACTCCTCTTATTTTACCAAGTGGCTTCAATTCAAAGCCAAGGTGCTTTACGCTAGTGTCAGAATCTGACAGATACGATATTTAGTCAGAATTTAACAAATTGTCAACTATTTGTCAGGAATTTACAATATGTCAGAAACTAAAGAGCACGATTTACTTCTCCGCGAAGGTCAAAAAATCGTAGAGGGCTTAGCAAAAACCCTTAGTCCTATGTGCGAAGTCGTCTTGCACGATCTGCGCCCGCCCGGGCATGGCATCGTTTTGATTGAGAATAATCTATCGGGCCGAGAGATAGGAGGTTGCGTTACAGAAATGGGTTTGGCTCGTATCGCCGATCCGAATTTCCCTGATGTAGTCGCTAACTACGCAAACCGATTCCCAGACGGAAGAGCCGTAAAAAGTACGTCGATAGGTCTCAAGGACTCAAAGGGTAAATTTGTCGCCGCTATTTGCCTCAATATTGACATTTCATATTTGCAGTCGATCACAACCTATCTTGGAGATTTGACACGTGTTGAGGCTGATGAAGTCCCTACCGAAAATTTAGGAACTGCCACAGGGTCGATTGAGGACTGTGTTCAACGATTTGCAAGCCAACACAACAAATCTCCATCCTCACTTTCAAGTGCCGAAAAGCGGAAACTTGTCCAAATGTTGTCTAATGAAGGGCGTTTAGAGCAACGTGGGGCAGCAGACAAAATTGCGGCTTTGCTAGGTAGTACGCGAAGCAGCGTCTACTATTATCTTGATAAGAAGTGAGCAGAACAAATCGCTGTATCAGAACGCCCAGACCATGAAACTATTCGGCATGCTCGGTCGAGGTGCTGCGACACCACGGATAAGTTTCGTCTTATTTATGTTCATGACTTAATGTAGAAGTTGCTTGCTCAACGGCCAAAAGCCCCTGGATGAAATGAGTTCTACGAGTCGGAGTTCCCAAGCATAGCCGAATTTTCCGAAATTTAAGTTTAGTTATTTGTGGCACAACAAATTGCTCTGAGGTGAAGCTTTCACGCCATTTGCAATCAAAGACGCAGTAACCAACTCCCCTGAGTAGTTTGCGTCGAATACGAGCAGAACATGTAGGTTTATGGTACTACAGAGTTTTACAACAAGGAATCGTCACAGACGGTGATCGCCTAAACCTTGTTGACCGAATACGGCCTGAATGGCCGTTAAAACGCTTGATCAATCTATTATATGTCAGAACTCTCGAAATTGATGCGTTGAAGGAGTTAGGTGAAGTTCCTGAATTAACTGAAAGCTGGAGAGCCCTTGTTGAACTAAGGCTAAAGTACATGCGGGTCGAAGATTGGAAAACTCGACTAGAATACCACGGTGAAGAATAGATCACCAACAGATTTAGAAGCATCGGTTGATACTACTTTTAATAATCTCATTTGCAACATATTGTGATCGATTGGAATTAAATGGATTAAAGTTGATAGGTCATCCAATGTGTTTCAATACATTGTTTTATAACTATTTTCATGCCTTCCTGTTCACTTGTCCTTTGCTAATTTCATCTGTCTCCTAGAGCCATATCACAACGATATGGAAAGGCTCTTTGCGGATGAAACCAACCACCCTTTTGATAGGTCAGGCCGCTATCGTCACCGGGACGATTACCGGCACGTTATGGGCGTCGACCCAATGGGCTGCCTATAAGCTTGGCTATCAGATGGGTCTGGGTG
>JQIA01002051.1_pt1 | contig 10798 bp, 6 predicted proteins | sample 811431 | NCBI WGS metagenome assembly JQIA01 (sample SAMN02998118, study PRJNA258478) | marine sediment metagenome | biome: marine; feature: seafloor; material: sediment; isolation source: oil-polluted sediment collected from 3 locations (0.5 km, 0.7 km and 0.9 km)... | place: USA: Gulf of Mexico ... | reverse complement strand
CCTGTAACACGTTCTATTAGTCCACCATGCGATAAAGAAACAACCGTGCTATATAAAGCCTCTGGTAGCTCATCTAAAACCTGATAATGTTCATCCATGGAAGCCAAGTTAATCATACTGGCATCGTTAAATCTTAAGCCTCTTTAACAGGTAAGCATTGATAACCATTTAATAAAGTCTCTAAACGGCTTAGCAAACTTTGCACCTGCTCTGTTGATTTATTTAAGCTGGCAGCCGCTGTTTCTATAAAAATAGGGTCTAGCCAAAGGTGCTCGCCAATATTTACCTCTACATTAGCCAGTTGAATACTCAATTTTTCATCAAACTGCTGAATATCTTGCTGTAAGTGAGTTAACTCTCGTAAACGCCCTGTTATAAAGTTAGCCTCGTGTTGCTTAGGTAATAGGCATGGAGTGTTCTGCTTTTCAATCACTAAACGATTACTTGAATCTGATATATAGTCGTTAATATGCTGCCATTTTCCATCAACATGAGTTTGTTGATAACGATCATCAAAAAAACCTTTTAATAGCTCATCATAAGTACAGCCTTGGCCAGCGAGACTTCGATCACCTTGATCGGGTGGTGCTAAATATAAAGGAGAACCTTTTCGTTCACAACGTTGAAGGTATGATGCTTCAATGCTTTGCTCTCCTGTTGAAGTCGTATAGAGTGGAAGCCCCTGTTGATTGAGTAAAGGAACCTCACTATTAGCATCACTTTGCAGAACTTTTTCCCAAGTGGCAACCAACTTATTTAACCGCCCAAAGTTAAACCCACTGCCCATACCCAGTTGTGACTGAAACCAGTTAGCAATTAATTTTCTTTGTTCAGGCTCGTCCCACAAGCAATGCTGTAACAACCAGCAATCCCATAGCCCAACATGGTCATGTCCGTTCGTATAGGCTGCAACTTTCAATAACTTAACAACTTTCCGCCAGCGCCTGTCTGATACATACAAAGCAATGGTCTTAACATACAGTCTTAGCGCATGTAGTAGCTCAATAACCTCATCGGATAACGGTAATTGAGTCGCTTGTTGTTGAATCTCAAATACATCCTTCGCCGTCAATCGATCTTTTTCATTCGGCGCTTCAAGCTCTGTGTCACTTAAACTTAATAATTCAGCAAAGTGTTCTGTCGACACGTGTTCAACTTGGTAACGGCATAAGAAACGATCATACAACGCAGCTAAACTAGCCTCTTCTGGCAGCTCATTACTCGCAGCAATAACGGAGATTAATGGAATATCTAAACGAACATCACCATTATCAAACCGCCGTTCATTGAGGATGGTCAATAGTGAATTAAGAATTGCACTATTCGCTTTAAATATCTCATCAATAAAAGCGATCGTTGATGAAGGTAAATAATGCTTCGTCAAACGTTGGTAGCGATCATTTTCTAATGACTTGATCGATAAAGGCCCGAACAGTTCTTCAGGAACTGAAAATCGTGTTAATAAACGCTCAAAGTAATCGCCTTCTTTAAAGGCCAAGTGTAAACGCTGTGCTAATACACTTTTAGCCGTACCATGCGCCCCCAGTAAAAGGGTATGTTCCCCCGCTAAAGCCGATAAAAGTGCCAGCTTTAGTGGTGTTTCGCGTTCAATAAGCCCTTTATTCAGCCCTTCAAATAACCGTTGTAGCCTATTTTTCATTTATTATCTTTCCAAATAAAAATTGCTTTAACTTGATCAACTGCTTCTTTTAATGAACTTGATTTAATGGTATCAATGAGCTCACCCAGTTTAAATACACGATGATGATCCCGCTCAACACCGACCTGAGGCATATCAGCCAACCCTGTTTCTTTGGCATGATCTTGAAATCCTTTATTTTTCCAGAAAAAGGCACCCGGCATGGTGGTTGGAATCACTAATGCAAAGAATAATGAGCGCTTAATCACTGCTGTGCCAAGTAACGTCACTGTCAGTATTAACCAGACAACTGTATGAGGTATAAACACACTATAAATAGCAAGAATAATCGATAAAACTAACAGACCATTACTGATATAAAATGGCCAAGCAAAGGTGGTTGTTTGCTCATACCAAGAAGCTTGGGCCTCACCTTCGCCAACCTTAAGATCACGAGCATGAAAGATATGTCCAACACTTTCAATAAACAATCCTATCAACACCACTATTGCTAAGGTGCTAAATAACAATGAATAAGTCTCGCCCGCTACCAATAAAACAAGCGCCATAATTAATGAGCTAACACTCAAGCAAGTACCAATAAAGCTTGTTGCTGTTTGCCAATGATCCCAATACGGCCTAGCCTTAATGCGATAGAGCTTGTACATATAATACACGCCCACCGGGCCACTAATAACACCCAAACCAGCAAACAAATTAGCTAATAGATTAATATTTAACCAGTCGAAGATAGTAAAGCCAAGCAAGCTGCTAAAAAACAAACTAACTCCCGCAATTTCACGACTCACGGGCGAGTGGCGTAAATTATAAAAACCACGATAAAAACGATGTGGCTTACCTAAGTGCATATTAAGTTTAAATAAACCAAATGACATTAGCACTGAAAGCACAATTAATAATGGTGTAAAACTGGCAGACGATGCAATTGTTTCAAACGCATCAACACCTAATAAATCACCTAAAATAAGCAGTAAGAAACCGCCCACCGCAGCTTGCGCAACTAAAGTAAAAGCAACATGAGAGCTTTCATGGGTTAATAGTAACTTTGCCCAATTCCATTCTTTTTTATGCCCTTTTTTTGGATCAAGTGCTGATTTATAAACACCTGCTTGGTCATCTTTATGATATTTAAGCGGCATTGAATCCGTACGTGTCATATCACGCTTAGTCTGTTGTGTTTGTTGAAAGCGAATATTGGGGTTTGTAATATCGGCACGTGGAAAGCCCGGTATTTCGGCTTGGCTTTGCTCACGATTTTCGGGCACATTTTCAATTACACCAAAATCAAGCGCATTACCTAAGCATGCAGCTACACAAGCAGGCTTAAGCCCTACTTCCAACCTATCGACACACATATTGCATTTGCTAACCTCACCTTTTACAGGGTCAAGCTGGGGTGCGTTATATGGGCAAACCCATGTGCAATAACCACAGCCAAAGCAAATATCAGGGTCTTGTAGTACAGCGCCATACTCTGCATATTTGGTATAAGCACGTGTTGGGCAACCTTTTAAGCAAACGGGGTCATCACAATGATTACAAGCCATTGAAATATTAAGCCGCTGATACTCAGGGTAAGTGCCACCTTCAACAAAACCCACTGAGCGAAATGCAATATGCGCTGGGTTATCATTTTTCTCACTGCAAGCGGCTTCACAAGCATGGCAACCAATACAGTTATCTGCATTTAAATAAAAGCCGTGCTGCTTATAGCGGTTAGGGTTTTCACCAACACTACAATCATCATTAATATTTAAACTAACGGTATGTAAGTCATTACCTTCTTCGGTTAAATCAATCGATTTACCGTATCGGTTTTCGGCTTTAGTTTCTTTATCCCACAGAAAAGCATACTTTGGTTCATCACTTCTAACGTTAAACATATATTTTTTTTAGATTAAAAAGTTCGCATTTCTTTACTCAATTGCGCGGCAGCTTGCTGGTCTTGCAAAATTTCAATTTTAATAGCGGATTGCTTAAAAGCAGGTTGGCGTGAGTGCGGGTCTAATAAGCCCAAGGTCAAACGGTTCACACAATCAAAAAAGTGGAACGGAATAAACACCATGTTTCGTGGAACACGCTGAGTCAGCATGGCCATAACAACGGCATCACCACGGCGAGAAACACAACGTACATACTCACCCTGAGCAATACCCATCTCATAAGCCGCATCAGGGTTTATTTCCATAAAAGGTATGGGGCTATACTTATTTGTATTACCCAGTTTCCCCGTTTTTGTGCGCGTATGAAAATGTTCAACTAGGCGGCCTGTATTGAGCCAAAATGGGAACTTATCATCAGGCACTTCGTTATTCTCTATATAAGGAAGAGGAATTAACTTTGCCATACCATCAGCATAACGGAAAGTACCCGGTTCGGTATAAAGCCGCTTACCACCGGGTGGCGGTGGTTCTTTATTCTCAACTTGCTGCTCAGTATAAGGCCATTGGATGCCACGGCTTTTTTCAATTAAGTCGTGATCCATGCCGGAAATATCGACTAAACGCCCCTTCGATAACTCTCGCATTTCTTCAAAAACATCAGCGGCAGCATCAGGAAAGTTCATTTTATTGCTCTGCTCAAATTGCTTCGCTAATAAATTAAAAATATGTAAGTCTGATTTAGAATCGCCACTCGGCTCAGTTACTTTACGAACAATATTAACGCGACGTTCTGTATTAGTAAAAACACCCTCTTTTTCAGCCCACGTTGCAGCCGGTAAATACAAGTGTGCATATTGTATTGTTTCAACATCGGCATAAGCATCTTGCACAACAAGAAAATCTAATTTTTCTAGAATTTTACGTGTTCGCTCAGTATTAGCCATTGAGGTCATCGGGTTGGTCGCTATTAACCATAGTCCCTTGATATGCCCCGCTTCAATGGCAGGAAAGATATCGGTCTGCTGTAAGCCTCGTTTTTTTGGGAAAAACTCAGGGTCAACATTCCAAAACTTAGCAATATCTTCACGATCTTGTGCATTTTCTAAATAGCGATAACCAGGCAAACCTGAGCAAGATGACCACTCACGCGTGCCCATTGCATTACATTGGCCGGTAATAGAAAGACTGGTTCCACCCGCTTTACCAATATTGCCGGTAATCAAGTTCAGGTTATTAATACCCACAACCCCATCTGAACCATGTGTACTTTGGTTAATCCCCATCGTCCAAATGCTCATCGCTGCATTGGCTTTTGCATACACTCTAGCAACATGACGAATAGTATCTTCATCAATACCGCAAATAGCCGCCGCTGTCGTTGGATCATACTTTTGCACTTCGGCTTCAAGCTGTTCAAAACCAACGGTATTTGCTTCGATATAGTCTCTATCTTCTAGATTTTCATTCAGGATCACATACATCAACGCATTTTGCAGAACAACATCCGTTCCCGGCGTAATAGCTAAATGAATATCTGCTTTTTGAGCAAGCATCGTCACGCGTGGATCAACAACGATTAAGGGGAAATCACGTTTTTCACGAGCCTCTTGCAAACGCCAATAGATAATAGGGTGCTGTTCAGGTAAGTTTGAACCCCAAGCGATTAGGCACTCGGTATCTTCAAAATCATCATAACAGCCCGGCGGGCCATCTGATCCAAAGGAACGTTTATAACCCGATACAGCCGATGCCATACAAAGCGTTGTATTTCCATCGTAGTTATTCGTACCAATAACACCACGCGTTAGTTTACCTAACGTATAAAACTCTTCGGTAAATATTTGCCCTGTCGAAACAACCGCAAATGAATCACGTCCATATTTTTCTTGGATTTCACGGATTTTGCCCGCCATTGTTTCGGCTGCATCATCCCACGAAGTTTCACGATAAGAATCATGTATAGACTCCCGAATTAGAGGTTTATCTCCTCTGCCACTGGATTCAAACAATTCATGCTCAAAAATACCTTTAACGCAAAGTTTACCTTGGTTGACATGAGCATCACCCACACCACGCGAACCGACCACTTTACCTTCTTTAGTGGTACCAATTTCAATGGAGCACCCTACGGAACAATAACCGCAGGTTGCATAACTCCACTTAGTAATTTTTTTATCAGCAATTTTAATAGCATTTTTTTTATGGCGACCAAATAACATTTATAACCTATTTAACTAATAATTCGCTTTTACTAACCAGCACGGAGTCGCCACCAACTCGAAGAGTAAGTGGACGACCAATATGTTTATCCATTTCAAGTTGTAACAGACTGCGACGTTTTCCTGCCATGCCTCGATCAATCGCAAAACTATACGTACCTTCACGAATTTCTTCGTGTGATGCAATATAGGCGGCAAAAACAGGCATTGCCGAGCCCACAGGTGGGTCTTCATGTAAGCCAATATTAGGGCCGACTAAACGCACATGGAAATTGCTATCGCTTGAGTTTGTTTTAGAGCTAAATAACATAATCTCCTGAGCAGCCATTGCAGGAGCACTTGATAAACTCCAAGCATTAAGGTCAAAACATGCTTTATCAACCGCATCTTGTGATTTTAATGGAACAATTAAGTATGGAAGCCCATCTGATACCAAGCGAGTGTGATAAGTGGAATGATCAATATCATTTTCATTAATGGTCAGCAGCCTTGCCAATTCACTGCCTGGTGGTGTATATCGATCAACCACAGGCATACATTGCAGGGTGAATTGGACGAACTTAGCCCCATCATCATTCACCGAAATATTCGCTACTATGTCTTGTGATTTTTGTTTTAAGTTAATACTGGTATAAGCACCTTCTAGCTTTATTTGCCCTGTTTCAAGTAACACATGGGCTGTTGCGAGCATAGGGTGTCCAGCAAAATCTATTTCGCCTTTTGGTGAGAAAATACGTAATTTAAATGTATCGTCTTCATCGACAGGGTAAATAAAAACAGTTTCTGGTACATTTATTTCTCGTGCAATATCAATTAATGATTCATCCGATAACTTTTCAGCATAGGGAAAAACTGCTGTTTGCACACCTTGAAACGGTGTATTGGTGAAAACATCAAGTGTGTAATAAATTGAATTCATTTTAGTTGCCCCTCTTAACTTGATAAACCGAGCATGACACGGCCATCTGTAATTTTTACTGGATATGTATCAATTGAAACACTCTCATCTTCAACGCATTGCCCCGTTTGCAGATTAAAGTGTTCCTTGTAAATTGGTGATGCTATAACGAGCTCTTCACCAATACTACCGACGATACCACGTGATAGCACACTCGCTTCACTAAACGGATCGAAGTTATTCAGTGCGAATACTTGATCCAGTTTTTTTATATAAAAAAGTGCAATTTGAATATCGCCAACTAATGCTGCCGCGCCCATATTTTCAGGAAGATCATGTAACGCACACACATCAACCCAGTTTAAGTTTAATTCCTTAGCTGTTTGCATTTTATTCGTATCCTAAGCAGTAAGAGTTGAAGAAAGTTCGTCTTTTCTAGCCGGACGTAATTGATCACGTTCTGGTACGAAAACGATTTGACTGTCACTTTTAGTGGTATTAATAAAGCTATTAAAGGCTTTAGATTTTTCCTCGTTATCAACCGTTGTTTTCCACTCACACTGGTAAGCATCAATCACCGTTCCCATTTCTTTTTCAAAGGTTTCGGCTAAGCCCAGTGAATCTTCAATAACCACTTCACGTAAGTAATCAAGGCCACCCTCTAAGTTCATCATCCATGTTGAAGTACGTTGTAAACGGTCAGCGGTTTTAACGTAAAACATTAAGAAACGATCAATGTATTTAACCATCGTTTCATAATCAAGACCTGTTGCGAATAGATCGCCATGACGAGGTTTCATTCCGCCGTTACCACAAACATATAAGTTCCAGCCATTCTCAGTTGCAATCACACCCACATCTTTACTTTGTGCTTCAGCACACTCACGTGTGCAGCCTGATACCGCAAATTTAATTTTATGCGGTGAACGCAAACCTTTATAACGGTTTTCAAGGTCAATAGCCGCACCTACACTGTCATCAACGCCGTAACGACACCAAGTACTACCCACGCAAGATTTAACGGTACGCAATGATTTACCGTAGGCATGCCCTGTTTCAAAACCAGCATCAATCAGCTCTTTCCAAATAACAGGTAATTGCTCTTGTCTTGCGCCGAATAAATCAACACGCTGGCCACCGGTGATTTTTGTATAAAGATCATACTTTTTGCCAATTTGCCCAATCGCAATCAATTTATCAGGCGTAATCTCACCCGCTGGGATACGCGGAACAATCGAGTAGGTTCCATTTTTCTGAATATTCGCCAAGTAACGATCATTAGTATCTTGAAGCCCTGCATGCGGTGTTTCAAGAACATAATCATTCCAACATGACGCTAGAATTGAACCAACCGTCGGCTTACAAATCTCACAGCCATAGCCTGTACCGTGTTTATCCAGCATATCGTCAAACGTTTTAATGCCTTCCACGCGAACCATGTGATACAGCTCTTGACGGGTAAAGGCAAAATGTTCACACAAGTCAGTGTTAACATCCATGCCCATTTTTTCTAGTTCTTTGTTTAATACTTGCCCGACTAAAGCTGTACAGCCTCCACAACCCGTTCCAGCACCTGTTACATCTTTCAATGCGCCAAGTGTTGTTGCACCATCAGAAACGGCTTGGCATAAATTACCTTTAGTTACATCAAAGCAAGAACAAATTTGCGCTGAGTCCGGTAGTGCCTCTACACCTAAACCTGTAGCACCAGACCCGTCCCGCTGAGGAAGAATCAATGAATCAGGATATTCTGGTAGAGGAATATCGTTTAATTTAAGTTGCAGCAAATTACCGTAATCAACCGTATCGCCGATTAGTACCGCACCCAATAAACGTGTGTTATCTTCGCTAACAACAATTTTCTTATAAACGTCATCTGAACCGTTAACGTAGGTATAAACTTTTGCATTTTTAGTAACACCATGCGCATCACCAATACTGGCAACATCCACACCCATCAGCTTTAACTTGGTGCTCATATCAGCACCTTTAAAGGTGTTTTCTTTAACCGCAAGGTGATCCGCTACAACTTGAGCCATTTGGTAACCAGGAGCAACCAAACCAAATATTTTTCCATCCCATAAAGCACATTCACCAATCGCATAAATATCTTCATCTGATGTTTGGCAGCTATCATTAATAACAATACCACCACGTTCACCTAACGCTAAACCGCACTCTGCCGCAATATCATCACGAGGGCGAATACCTGCTGAGAATAAAATCACATCTGTTTCAATATGAGTTCCATCAGCAAAGTTCATACGGTGGACGCATTCTTCGCCATCAACAATATTCTGCGTGTTCTTTTGTGTATGAACACTAACACCTAAGTCTTCAATTTTCTTACGTAATACAGCCCCTGCACCATCATCAATTTGAACAGCCATTAAACGTGGTGCAAACTCAACCACATGTGTTTTCAAGTCAAGATCTTTAAGTGCCTTAGCCGCTTCTAAGCCAAGTAAGCCACCACCAATAACAACACCCACTTTAGACTTTTTACCGGCATTCTCTATATCGATTAGGTCATCAATCGTTCTATAAACAAAACAATTGTCACGTTCGTGACCAGGGATTGGAGGAACAAAAGGAAATGAGCCTGTCGCCAGCACTAATTTATCATAAGAGATTGAAACACCCTTTTCAGAGGTAACAACCATGCGTTTACGATCAATATGGTTAGCACGATCACCAATATGAACAGTGATATTGTTATCTTCAAAGAAACCAGGGGTAACCATTGATAAATCATCAGCCGTTTTACCACTATAAAAAGATGTCAGCTGCACACGGTCATACGCCAACCGAGTTTCTTCACAGAAAGTCACTATTTCATAGTCTTGCATTACATCACTGTTGACCATGGACATAAGGAACTTATGCCCTACCATGCCATTACCAATAACAACTAACGTCTTCTTACTCATTTTAATCCTTAAATCAATTGATTATTTTTCAAAGTAGGAAGCATATTCTGTGCCAACTTAAACAAACCAGTCAAACAGCTAATTTACTTATTAAATATCCAACAATGCGCTAATCTACCCCCGCAGAAGTTATATTGCAGTGCAGAAACACCCAACGAAAGCACCAACATGGTGCATAACAAGTGCTAACAGGAAAGAGTAGATTTGATAACCGCTCGAAACAAAGGCAAAAAAAAGGTGGCATGAAGGTTGCTTGGTAACTTTCAATCATAAAACCAGAGATATTTAAATCATGTCCGATAAGTTAAAACTCCTATCACTAAAAGGCAATATGCGAATTTTACACACCACGTGGTTTGCATTCTTCATTAGCTTTATGGTTTGGTTCAATCATGCGCCTTTGATGGCTGTCATCCGTGAAGTCTTTAATTTAACCAAACAAGAAGTCTCTGTACTATTAATATTAAACGTTGCACTCACTATACCTGCCCGTATTGTGGTTGGAATGCTGGTAGACAGTTACGGCCCAAGACGCCTATTCTCAGGCATATTAGTACTATCAAGCTTCCTATGCTTATTTTTCGCATGGGCCCAAACATTTCAACAGCTCGCTTTAGCGAGATTTCTACTGGGTTTTGTTGGCGCAGGTTTTGTTGTTGGTATTCGTATGATTGGCGAATGGTTCCCCGCTAGGCAAACGGGCATTGCTCAAGGTATATACGGCGGTTGGGGTAACTTTGGCTCTGCAGCTTCAGCCTTGATATTACCCAGTTTAGCTCTTTGGATTGGTGGCGAAGATGGCTGGCGCTACGCATTAAGCATTACAGCGGTTATCGCATTTAGTTACGGTATTTTTTATTACCTAAGCGTTACCGATACCCCTAAAGGCTCAACTTACTTTAAGCCAAAAAAAGTTGGCGGCATGGAAGTAACAAGCAAAGGCGACCTCCTTTTATATATTATTATGAACCTGCCTGTATATGGTGCTTTAGCCTTATTGGCTTGGAAACTATCACCTTCTGGTATGGGCTGGATTAGCTCACAAGCAACCCTCATTGCCTACCTAGCAATTGCAGGCATATATGGCTACCAAGTGATGCAGATCATTAAGGTGAACAAAGATATCTTCAGTAAAGAAGTTCCCGAATTATTTCAGTATAAATTTAAACAAGTTGCTATTTTGGATCTAGCCTACATGGTGACATTTG
>JQIA01002050.1_pt1 | contig 10799 bp, 16 predicted proteins | sample 811431 | NCBI WGS metagenome assembly JQIA01 (sample SAMN02998118, study PRJNA258478) | marine sediment metagenome | biome: marine; feature: seafloor; material: sediment; isolation source: oil-polluted sediment collected from 3 locations (0.5 km, 0.7 km and 0.9 km)... | place: USA: Gulf of Mexico ... | reverse complement strand
GGCGGTTGAACTGGCGGTTGAACTGGCGGTTGAACTGGCGGTTGAACTGGCGGTTGAACTGGCGGTTGAGCAACAGAATTAGTATCAACCTGCTCATTGATATTTTTAAAACTCTTGATATCATTACCGGCTTCGTATTTTACCGTAGCTGCTGTCACCTTGACCTTGATCTTTAAGGGAATGTTGTGCAACTGCTGACTATCTTGAACTTGCATAATACCAACAGCATGACAAACGGCAGAAAGTTCACCGTAGGCAATTTCTTGAGCTACTGGGCTGATATTTCGTAAATTTAAACGAGCGTAAACTTTTCGATTTGCATATTGTCCGTCCAAAACATTAAAGCGCAATTCAAGGTAGGATCCTTGCTCGTCTTTTGTCGGTTTCATTTCAGATTCGTCAATTGCTACGTTGTACCAACCGGATGGAATTGGATCCGGTTGTCCTGAACTGGGCTCTACTTGTGTAGCGTCAAAATTAAGTGCTGACATTTTGTTCTCCTAACAGTTAAAAAAATTAATACCTGAAGTTTGATAGATTGCGTTTGCAAAATGGTTCCAGCCGTCTACCTTCGGAATGGATACCTCGCCTTCGTAGCCAAAACGATTTCCAGCTACATAAGAAGGAGTTCTACTAAGACCCAGAACACGACCTTTGTTCGCGCTCATGCCTTTATTGATATTTTCTCCTTTCGTGACAAACATAGGTTCATAAAGAAAACCAATGATATCCGCCCACTGGGTAATCATTTCACGTTTTCCATAAGTCTTTTGATTTTTAGGGCTGTGTAATAATAAATCCCAACAATCAAATTCACCCGAGTTGGGGTCAATTAATTTCGCTGCAAATACATGGCATGTTAAAATAATATTTATCCCACCATGAACAGCTAACCAATCACATTTTTTTAAAAAGCGACCGAATATTTCATTGGCGTATGTATACGCCTTTCCATACCCACCAAGAGCACTTTCCATAGTGATAGCTTTTTTAGCAGCTGCACCATCCATTTCAATTACACTCTGATGAATTTCACGCTCCAGGGCTGTTGCACTATCAAAAATAATACTTCGATATGGAAATTGACCCGCTTGAACTGTTTGAATAATTTCATCTAGCAATATCTCAACCGCTTGGAAACTTTCAAGCATCGGCGTCTTTGAAACAGTGACTCCAGCGTAACCAATTTCAAGCGGAATAAGAAGCGGTGCAGGTGCTTGACAGGTTAAGCTCGTCTTTCCCATTTTCTCCATTCCTGCAATGACAATTCTAATCCCCTCTGAATGTGGGGTATTGTTCACTTGATTTAAAATTTGCATAATGTTGCCTTTAAAATCAATTAATTATAAATATACAGTTGTAGAAATACAAGATAATTTACATATCTATTTTTAATCTAAACCCTTGAAATGTAGGGAACCTGGGCTTGTCCTTGATACCTATTGGAAAGAACTGATATTTTGCTATTCTTCCTAATATTTCACCTTGATTTTTAAAAAAATATTCCCTATCTTTATGAGTCATTTTACCGGCAGATATTTCAATATCGCTGTCCTTTTTAATAATGACATTAGCTTGAAATTTAACATCCTCTAAAGTTTTACCACATATTGTTCCAATTTTACCGTTGCGTATCATATTTTCAGCTATTGTAGATCTATTAACCTGCCCATGCGGGTTTCGTTTCAACTCATTGTTATTTGTTTGCCCCTCCAACACGTGAGTGATTATAATTTCTGAATCCAGGAACCGCTTTAATCTTAAAAATCCACCTTCTTTCACAGTACCTCGACCATATTTATATTTAGCTGAACGATCTCTTAATATAACCCCCTCATAACCCTCATTCAGGCACTTTAATTCAAACTCTTCCAACTCCGTCCTATTTTTTATATGGGTGAAAGGGATAACCCATAGGCGTTCTGTTAATTGTTCATCTAATTCGTATAAACGCTGAACCTGACGTAACAATTCATTATAGCGAGTTAAATAAGTAATATTATCGTTATAGCCATCTTTAACATAGTCAAACAGACACCAGCAAGTAGGCACAGTCCCTTTTATTGTGGTCAATGCGCTATTAGTTTCGTTGCAAATACCGGATCCTGTAATTCGATTTACTACCATCTCCCCATCAAAACCATTGAAAATAGCCTTACTAAAATATTCACCGTTTAATAGATTTTTAAATGGTTTACCAGATCGGGCAACTAACCTGTTGTCAATATTCAGCCCCCTTACACCGTCTATTTTTGGAAAACCCATTATGGGATATCGTAACTTGTCTAAATCAACATCACATGCTAAATAAGGTTTCACACTACCTCCCGACTGGGTGCATTTAAGGAAATTAATATTTCTTGTAATAAATAGGAAGTTCGAGCCTTTCTCATATTTACTTTTGCTTTTTGATCACAGATACCGTTCACAACATACCGTGCTTTCCTGCCATTAGTGTGCCCTTTAACATGCCTTAGGTTTATAGTAAGATTAAATTCTTCCTGTATTCTGCGCAACCATCTAACAAGATCCTTTTCCTGCTCTGTAATGTTTTTTCTGTGCAGTGTAAAAGCGTCAATTGCTGCTTGGCAGTCGGTTTGCAACAGTACAGTATCCCCATTCTGAATAATATTTCTAGTACAGCCAACGAACAACCCGTTCAACAATGCCATCATTTCGGAAGCGATGTTATTAACTACACTCCCTTTGAAAACACCGTCCCCGCCTCGCTTCCCTCTCTCCGATGAAATCCAGAAAGCATAGCCAGCCTGGTTTGTTGTTGGACAGAAGGAAGCATCTGCAATAATAGTGATTCGCATATTAAGTTTTATTTGTTTTAGGTAGCACTATTTCTAGGCTAGGGGTTGCAGGTTTAATCACCAAGCACTGATCAAATAAATCCATCTCCTCGTCTGTTAATTTGTTATAAGCTCGCATAACAATTGTTGGTTTATAATCTACAAGCCCGTCCGGATTAATATTCTTTCCACGGAGCTCTTTCTGTAAAGCATCGAAAGCCCCTTGATCAACTTTTCTGGAAAGTTTATAGTTTCCTTTGAGCACATACCCATTAGCAAGATCGTATGTATTGACCCCTTCAACGGGTTTATTGAATGCCCCATCAAATATCTTTTTTCTGAGTGTTATTTCGCAAACTTTCAGACGTTTAAGCTCTTTTGATATTTCATCCCACTTTATCAAATCTTCAATACTTACATTATTTTCGGGTAATTCAACCATTAGAAATCTCCTTAGATTTGTCAACTCTTGCTATTGCGCTGCTATCTGAATATTCAAACCCCTGATAGCGTTTACCTAACTTTTTCATATTAGCGGCAAGGACATGTGAGCGACTTATATTACTTATACCATAAAATAAATCTAACATATTTCTGAAATCCTTCATGTGACTCAACAATTCATGAAGTTTATTTTTATTTCCATAAATTGTGAGTTTTTTCGTCGTGTCAAGTATGGAGCCCGCTTTTACTACAACATCTTCTTTAAAATTTATACCGCAGTCTGTTTTTGAAATTTCGTCAAGTGTCAATACTGTAGATGGTAATTCTATATCAAGCCCTTGACACATACCTTCAAAATAGAATTCAACATCACCAAGTTCTTCAATAATATACTTTAGAACATTTGCCTCAATCAATTCAGCGACTTCACCGCAAATACCCATTGACATATGAATGAGGTGAGCATTTAAAGGGGTAAGTGATTCTAGGATCTCGCTGCCCGGTTTTGCTAACTGTGAAACCATTTGACTATAGTTCATATTTAAAGCCTTTAATTTAAGTTACTGTATGTTAACAAACGGTAGGGAAGTATGCAAATAAAAACACTCCTAGAATTCCCCAATTTCCAATACTCTAAACGCGCGACCATGATACCCGAAACTTTTAATAGCCTCCTCTTTGCCAATTTCAATCATATAACCACTGTCAATGGCTGTTTTAACAGTATGATCTAGGGCAAGAGTCGCTCCCAGTCTGTAATTCCTGAAGCAGCGTATCTGACAACTTCGAGCCTGTAAAAATTTACGGGGTACAACCCCTTCTTTTATCATTTGTGAATTTATTTTATGACTTTTTGGTATTTTACCTCTAAGATAATCGCCAAGGATAGCCTGCAACTTTTTGAATCTGGAAGTGTCGTCAATACCAATATCACCCCCTTGAATTCTACTCAGCATTGAAAAGGCGTCCGCTTTAATTAACTCCAATGCCCATTTACTATGAGTGATATTTACTTCTGGTTGCAAATGGTTATCTGCGGCAGCTAAGATAGCTGCCACCCTAGACGCTTTTAAATGCGCCCTGTTCCAAATTTGCCTAATTGATTCATCCCCACCAGCTTCATTAATTTTCCCATCACAATAATCATTGAAATCATTAAAAAGTTCTTTTGATTCTTGGCAAAATTTTATTTGGATTGCTGTTGTTGTAGGGCCACTTATTACCCCAATACAGTGACTGGCGATTTCTGCTAAAGCGTCTGAAATCTGTTGTGGAACCTGCACCAACTGATTTTTATTTTCTTTAGGGCGTTCACCCAAATATTCAATAATATTGAACCTTGATAAAAACCCATCTTCCATCATTGTTGGGGTTAGTGAATCATAAAACGTGCCGGGGGTAGTTTCGCCAATCATACTGTAAGCAACTGCATTAACCGATTTGACATTTTGATCTTTATTTGAATAACCCAGCCCCCCCATCACAGATGCTGCTCCTGATTTCTGGTACAAATTAGTCATCACTGTTCTCAATTGCTGCATAGGCCCGTCACGTTTATCATCTGCCATGCGCTGTAATTTACGACCCCACTCACCCGACACATTGACAAAACAGGATCTTGATTCCATGGCTTTTGTGAGGGCAGGGCCTGACGCATAATCTGTGAAATCTACAAAAGGGTTGAGCGCGTGACCACATGGGCTCCGTAAAATGTGCCCGATACCACTGTGCATGGCTTCTTTTCCTATTGCGCTCCTTGCTATAAGAATGATATAAAGGTTCAGACCTGTTTGCCCAATGTTGTAGGCTTTGCCAGCAATACCCGACACAAGGCCCAAAGCGGCTACAATAGCAACTTCTTTAACGGGTCTCGGGGCGCTCTGATAAATATACCCAGCTATTGCACCAACCAATCCAGGAGGCCATTCTAACCCATCCACTTCCGGAGGTTTATAGTCAACAATGTTTGGTTTTGGCTCAGTATGCTGTGCTTGATTTAAGTGCATTACATAATCTGCTATTTTTGGATTGACTTTTGTTGTTGTTTGCATATTATTCAGCAACCCCTGAGCAAGCATTTGACCGTGTTCTGTGCTGGCTTTTTCATTAGCTTGTCTAGATCTGATAATTCTCAACGTCCGGTCTAAATATACATCATTGCAAATAGCTTTATCTCTCTCGCCTAATTTAGTAGCACGAAACATTCTCCGACACTGGTCATTTGATTTTGTGTAAAATGTAAACATGGACAGTAATGCTAAATCAGCCTCAGATTGACTCGGGAATCCGTATTGCTGCCACATTCCACCACATAAATTTTTAAACTTATCCGAGTTGGTTGCGACCATTGCTTTCTGCCAAATTTCTTCATCCGACATACTAGCTTCGGTTTCGACAAGCTCAATGGCACTACCAACAGTAGTTAAGTCTTTTACTAAGTTAGCAAGTAGAAGTGAGCCATCCTCAATTGGAACCTGTTCAATTTTCTTACGATAGGCAATAGCGACCCCATTTAATATGTGGTAACTGACAGCTGAAACAGTATCGCCGGTACATATTATAAATCGCTCTTTGGAATAGATTTCAATCCCTTTCCCTCTGCGACCAGCACCAATATCACCCTTGACCCAGACATGCAGTCCTTTTCCAGATGCACTGAGTTCTGTGTAGCTTTGAGCGAACTCTACAATCCCTGAATAAAAACCCAAGCTTTGAATTGTGCTACGTTGTGCAGTTACAACCAACTCACCCGCTTTATTTTTACTCTCAATATCCTTAACATCCATATCGATGCAAGTATAGGGATCATTTTCAGTTATTATAAATCCTATTTTAGTATTGTACTGCTTGGCATAAATACAAGCAGTTTCAAAATCAAGCCAGGGGCCTTTTACAGGACTAGCATGATACAGACCTTCGGGGCCTGCAAGACAAGGCGCTTTATCCGGCCCAGCTAAACACCACTGTGCCCGTTGTTGCATCTCGTCCGGCAAGCGCCAATACTTCACGCTTGCCAAACAAGTCATCCTTGCCTTCCCTTTTTACAAGACAAGCTAATTTTCCAAGCATTTAAAAAGGGTGTGACTGCCTTACGCTCCCAAATGAAACAACCGACACCAAGAACTCTAACTGGATCAGGGAGCATTCCACGCCTTCTGGCATATAATACATTGGAACGATTAACTTTTAATTTTTCTTGTATTTCATAACAAGTGATGTACTTTTCATCAAACCTGCTTTGTGATGTTTCGGGTATTTCCTGAGTCATGTTTAAACCCTATTTGACATTAATAAGTTAATTATTTAGTAAGTTGGTTATTATACGGTGCCCGTTTAAATATTACAACCTATGTAAATTGACTTTTTAAAGGCTTCCCAATTGCTTTCAATTTGCTGTGTGCGGTGTGGGTTTCTTGAACTTTATTTGTTAACCCTTGCAATTTTTCAACGTGCATTGCTTTCAGTTCTTTTATTTGTTTCTGAAGTGGGGATATCTCACTTGCTAACCATTCGTCCAAGGCAACAGTATTATTTTTCCGCGCAGTACACGCCTCAATATAAGCCACCCAAGCATCGGCAGTTGCTTTTTTATAATGCTGGCAAGCCAATATCCATTCATTGTGACCTGTTTTGACTTTTTCTACAGGTTTAACACCCTCCTCTGTTATTTCTTGTTCACCATCAAAATCAGAACAATCTGTACTGTCTGTGAGACACTTAAAGCAGAGCTCCAGTAAATATTGCATTTTAGGATGCGAGTATGACCACACGTGTTCATTATGATAAAACTGCCAGTAGCGTTCAGGATATGCTATCTGCATAGCAACATGAGATTTAAACTGATAAGGAAGTCCGTGTATTTCCTCCTCCATTACGATGTCATAGAAAGTATGGCAGTCCTCATGAGCCACCGAAACAATCCCTTTTTCAATACAATCCTGGAGAAGTGATTTCGCATGTTCAGATCCGTGATTAGCTATGTCAGCTAATATGTAAGGGGCTTTATCTTGTAACCCAAGAGCAATTGACTTAGCACCAATCATTCTATAAAAGTCAGCTGATAAATATAAACCCTCTTTTGCGATCTCTTTTACTGCATTTTTATAGTACATCTGAAGCCTCCACTAAAACGATTGTATGAGGGTAGGTGGTGATAGTTTTCTTGCCCTCTTTAAAGACAGGGTTTTTTGATCGTTTTATGTAAAATCCCTTTTGTGTACTCCGTAACTTATACCGACCATACATTGGAACATCCGTGAATTTCTTATTTATTAGTCTAGCCATTGTTAGAACCTCTTTGTTATAAAGTTGGAATTGTACTACACCCTGTGAGGGTAAGCAAGTTGTGCAGGGTTTAACGTATAATAGCTAAATTACCCTCACTATATGCGTTTTGCTACATATCATACTATTTATTATATATACCCTATGGGGTAGTTACTACCATATATACCATAGATACTCTAAATACTACTTATTATAAAAAACAATATAGGGTGTACCCCTAACATACCCCCACCCTATATACATATAACTGTTTACTATGGGAACAAATATAATAATATAGTAGTATAGTAAGGTAAGGTAAGCTTGTAGCGCTGCTGCTGGGTTGCTTGCTATCGTCAAAAATATTAAATTGAATCTAATAGTTGTACGAATTATCGCTCAATACCCCAAAGACCTAGGTATGATAACAGGGGGTATTAGCATGAGAGGGTGTCGGTGGGTGTTTGGGTTCGGTGGGTGTTGTGTGAAATTAGCAAATATAGTTTATGACACCGTGACTAATTTAGACCTATTAATATAAGTTATAAAAATAATACGCCTGCACTTGCAATCCAATGGGATGGGTGTATACTGTGGTTATACAGTTAATAAACACCAAGGAAAAGAAGATGGCAAACTTCATAACATTAAGAAAAGAATTATATCAACTATCAACCAGTGAGTTGGAACAAATCTTTATCAAAAATGAAGATGAAAAAAGATGCCATATTGCAATTAAGGTACTGCGAAGTAGATTAACAGAAGACCAAGTAGATGACTTAGTCTTTGATGGTAAGGTCTCAGGGGAATAAAATGAAATCACTAAACAAAGCACAAATGTATCAAGTTGGCTCTTTTGATAAAGCAGGTCGTTTTACAATATCAAAAGAATTCCGAACTGGAACAAGTGATAAAATAAGAAGTCCTTCAAGGGCATTCCCCTTTTCAGAATGGAACCATGTAAGGACTCAAAAATATTTCAAATCTTTGTCAGATGAGCAGAAGTTAAGGTTGGGTGTATAAGGATGTCAACAATATATCAAGAAAATGGGTATGAAACTAGAGATGAATATTTGGAATGTTTAGCTTGTGATTTTGGTATTCATATGGATACTGTCCGTTCCATTGCAGATCTGCCCTTTGACGCTGGAGGAGGCAGCTAATGCGATAGAGTATATGAACAGTTTAGGCGAATAACGCGCTCTACAGACAATTAGAGCGACTTGACTATTAATTATAGAGGTGGATTATGACCGACCAATGCAAACACTGCAAATATAGAGGGGACTTAAAAGAGTGCAGAGCAGCTGACTGTTCTCAGCACGAAAGCTGGTGCGCACAACAGCAGCAGAGGACGATTGACGAAATGGATCATCTTATTATTAATATACAACAAGCGTTAAGAGAGCTCTCTAGTATCGCCGATGTAGCGCTCGTGCAAGTAGATCATGCTAGAAGCAGGCCGGATGCTGGTGCGCTCACGGAAAAAGAGCCTTGTAACGACATTAAACTTGATTGGAAAAAAACAAAAGACGTAAAACCCAATGGAGACGATTTAGTTGTTGTTATGACGAGGAATGGCGAGCGAAAAGCACAAGTTAAATATGGTAATCATTATGGGTGGAAGCTAAGAGATTGCACACATCCAGAGCAAAACGCATATTTGAGCTTTGATGATGGCAATATGTGGCGAGCCATTATAAATGGCTAGGGATTAAAGGAGAAATAAATGATCAAAGAAATAGAGAATGCTGTTTGCTCGATAGAGCAAGATATATTCGAACAAACAGGATGTGAATATTTTAACGTCACTGTTATATCTAACGGGTTTTGCCAGATAGTTAAGTTTATTGGTATTGATGTATGGAACTCTGAGGATGATATGCGTGAATACGCTGATGAAGATGGATGTATCTACGAAGATATTGAGGTTTATTTGAGAAGAGGGATACGCAGTGAGTTGGCTAAACTAGGGAAAATTAGCGTATGAGGATAGACAAATGAATATACTCACGCGGATAAAGCTAATTTTTACATACACAGGCGAACTGGAAGAGGTAGTAAAAAAGATCAGACATGAGAAAGAAGAGGCAGAACGTAAAACCCGACTATCTCACCTCAATCTGTGCATTGAGCATCAACAGGAGCAAAGACATTCTCACTACGCCAAGTCAAACTGCGACTATTGTAAAGCGCAGGATGAAATCAAGAATGCTAAATGGCACGCTGCCATGTTAATTAAAAGGGAGAGTACAAATGTCAAAAGTTAGAATGGAATACGGTACAAAAGAGCAGCGAGAGCAAAAGCAAGATAAGGCTGTTTTGCGCGAAGAGATAGCGAGCCACACCGAATCGTTCCTGGACAATGGTGGGGAAATTACTTGTGTCCCGAGAGGGGCAACTGGTATAGTGCTGTCAAAGAAGACTAGGATTTGATTGGGGGAAGACCATGACAGACAAAATAGTGAAAATAGCAGACAAACAGCCTCTGAATGAATCAAAGGTCGCTGTTGAAAATATTAAAAGAAATCTGCCAGCCTTAATTGAACACTCATTGTTGCTAGCCAAGCTCAGGAAAACAAGCTATGAAGCCCATCTTGCAGAAGGATTCAGTGAAGCGCAAGCACTAGAATTGTGCAAGAATATAATCTGAATTGGCTGCTGTAAACTTTTTAATACCTTACACTGGAGTGATAAATGCTAAAAATAAAATCAGATGGAACATCACCCAACACTGAAATCACAATTGACGGACACCCGATTACAAACTGCACAAGGTTGATTTTTGATATTAGTGCAGGGGATCGTCCTGCCAGTGTAAGAATGGACATTGAAGGGGATGTTGAGTTTGATGTGGATGCAAAGCGGGAGGATTTTGAACCTGCTAACCGGCAAACAGCAGAGTCCCTTATATTGTTTGCAAATAGCATAAAAGGGTTTGAAGCAGACAAGGTTACAAAAGCAATGAAAAACTTCAGGAATGCTGTTTCAAGAATGTTCCTTCCATTTCCCAACCCTTACAAAGACAAAACAATCACGCTGCCAGATCTCAAAAGGCGAATTGAAAGAACAAGGCTTGAGCTTGTGCAAGCACAGAAAGAACTGTGGACCCCATAGTATAGGAAATGAAGTATGAATTTTGAAGAATGGTTTACAGCTAACGGCTGAGGCAACGAATACCTACAATTGGAAAGAGGAAAGGTAAAATGAAAACGCAGAAACATAAAAATCTATATAGACGAATACATAATCTTGAGTTGATGCTAACTCAACTGATTGTGATTTTAGAAG
>JQIA01002048.1_pt1 | contig 10803 bp, 5 predicted proteins | sample 811431 | NCBI WGS metagenome assembly JQIA01 (sample SAMN02998118, study PRJNA258478) | marine sediment metagenome | biome: marine; feature: seafloor; material: sediment; isolation source: oil-polluted sediment collected from 3 locations (0.5 km, 0.7 km and 0.9 km)... | place: USA: Gulf of Mexico ... | reverse complement strand
ATCTACAGGGGTTACGGGTGTAATGGCGGGGCAGTTTGGGCCATTGACTCCGACTGCCAATACGTATTTTCCGTTTCCGTATCACCTTGGTATACATAGCTTGTTTAGCGTATATAGTACGGGGCTTTTGGTTATTGCTGTTATTATTACAAGTTATTTTATTGTCACTATTTTGGCAGAGACTGCGCAGACGGGTACACCGTTTGGTAAGCGTTTTAATAAGACATGGGCACCTCTTAGAATTGTGATTGCGTTTGGGTTATTGATGCCGTTGGGATCAGGGCTGAATTCTTCGCAGTATGTTGTGTTGTATGCGGCAAAGATTGGGTCGGCGTTCGCATCGAATGGCTGGCGCTTGTTTGATGCCACATTAACGCAAAGCCTAGGTGGTGGGAGCTCAATGATTTCTACGCCTAATGCACCAGATATGTCGCCTTTGTTACAGTTCCTGTACGTTGCGAAAGTCTGTAAATATGTCCATGAATTTTATGAAAGACAGCGGTTTGAGCAGGAAACAGCTGCTTGGCATGCGCCGCTTCTTCTTCCTGCGGCGGCACAAACTGTTGAAGCATATGCATTGTTACAGCACTCAGAATCTCCAAATTCGAGATTGTTAGATACGAGTCAGGATTACGATATGCTGATTGCTGGTGTAGCTGGTGTAGGTGGCTTAGATGATGGTGCAACTTCGGTCATTATTCGCTTTGGTGTGAAGAACGAGGACTTATATCCGGATAGTCATTCTTTTGTTTCTCCTATTTGTGGTGAGATTATACTAACAATGCAAGACGCAAGAGATCTTGGTGTTGCCGAGCCCGGTGCGGACTGGATGCAGTACACTTACTATCAACTGTGGTGGCATATCTGGCACGATACTGACTATATGGATGTTGATGGTAACTCCACAGGGGTTACGGCATATCCAGCAGAGACCGCGACATCGCGCAGGCGCGATTGGGAAGTTGCGCTTCGTATGACCAAAGGTGCGAAGGGTGCGGCAGGTGGTACTGTTGTGGCAGATAACGCGGTGAAGGTTAATTCTGTATATGTTAATAATGTGAAAGAAGAAGCTAAAGCTGCGATAGAAGCTGGTATAGCAACGGCAGTTTTCTTTCAAAGAACGGCCGATAGATTAACAGCGGTAGATCCGAATTTGGCGACGCTTCATAGTCGTGGTTGGGCTGGCGCTGGTATCTGGTATAACCGGGTTGCTGAAATGAATGGTATGTTGACCAGTTCGGCGTTTGCGGTTCCTATTGTCTCTAAATATCCAGCTATTATGGAAAAAGTTATCGAAGTTAAAGTTAAGTACGATAAAGACTTGGACGTGGGAACACAGCACGAACCAAATGCAACAGGTATTAATAGTATTTCGACATTGCTAGGCGGCGAGAAAGGCATGGAATTTGCGACGACGCTCTATACTGCAGAATATGAATGGTCATCAGGTGGTTTAACGAAAGATGATTTGACGGGTAATGCGTTCCTTGATGGTATATCGGCCTTGTTGGGTCTTGATGGGCTGTATGATTTACGTAAAAATGTTGGAACGCATCCTTTGGCGATGCTTGTTGGCGTTGGGCGTGCATTGGTTGAAAGTGCTGTACGTTCTTTAGGATACGCGGCGTTGGGCGCGACATTAGGCGCGGGGGAAGTCGGTGGAGCAGTTGGTGGAATTGCTGCAAACTTCTTTATCTCTGTCGCGATGATGGGCTTAACAGTGGGCTTTGTATTGTTCTATGTGGTGCCGTTCTTACCGTTCATTTATTTCTTCTTCGCTGTCGGTGGATGGTTGAAAGGTATTTTTGAAGCAATGGTTGGAGCACCGTTATGGGCTTTGGCACATATTAGAATTGATGGCCATGGTATGCCGGGTAATGCTGCTATTAATGGTTATTTCCTGATATTTGAAGTGTTTTTAAGGCCTATTCTTACAGTTTTCGGGCTGTTGGCCAGTATCTCTATTTTCTCGGCATTGATTGAGGTTTTGAATAGTGTGTTCTCGATCGTGACGGAGAATGTTGCTGGGTATGATATGGAATCGGAATTTGCAGCAACGGCTGCAACATCAACGTCCCATAACGTGAGATCAAAGATTGATGAATTCTTCTTTACAGTTATTTATGCGATTCTTGTGTATTTGATTGCGATGTCATCATTCAAGTTGATTGATACGATACCGAACAATATTTTAAGGTGGATGGGGCAGAGTGTTGCAACATTCGGAGACCAACGTGAAGATCCTGCACAAGGGTTGGTATCTAAAACAACGGTTGGATCACAACAGGCGCTATCCAAAATTGGTGGTGGACTACATGCTGTTGTTAAAGGTGCTACAAGCTAACTTTTTGATTAAGATATGAGTATATGGCGATAACCAAAAATGATTTTGTAAAATACAGTGTATTACCGGGGGTTTTCCCTAGGGTAAAGGGTCTGTTGAACTCTGGTTTTGCCTTTTTGGCGAGCTTGATCGCGGTTATCTATTACAATGTGGGCTTACTTCCTGCTGGGCATGTGTATTTAAAACATGATAACTTTGGTCGCTTTGGTCTTCGTCATGTTATCGCAGAAGCGGGCAGTAACCTTGTTTTTGAACGAAAAAACATCGATAAAATCGTAATATATTTTACGATTCTTATTGGTTTGGCATTGGTAGCCGTGCAAATTGTTTTGCTATGCACTTCCCTTCTTGCGAGTCCTGTGTTGGCAGGGCCATGGTCTAATATATTCCTGAATACCCCCGCCGGGCATGATTCATCACAAGATATTGCCTTTATTGTGCTGGATAATGTTTTTGGTATGAAGGAAGGGTCGGGCTCAAGTGTTGCGGCAGGCTTTTATAATTCTTGTATTTCTGATTTAGGAACGGCTTGTTTGGATATACAGGGTAATGTGGTTCCCTCACCAACCAGCTATCCAGCGCCTATGCATCTTGCATTGCACACCATGTTACATTTCTACACCATGGGTATTGCTATGATCTCTGGCGTTATTCTGATTTATTTTGTGATTACAATTGTTGGAGAAACTATAACAACGGGAACACCTTTTGGGCAACGCGTTAACCGCGCTTGGTTTGTGCCGAGGCTTATTGTGTTTTTTGCACTTTTGGCGCCCGTTAGTACTGTGAATAACAATGCGGGTATTAATGTTGCGCAGCTTATTGTGTTCTCTGTTGCTAAATTTGGATCGAATATGGCAACGAATGTGTGGTTACAATTTAATGATACTGCTATTGCTTCGACCAGTGAGTTTTTGGGGCAATCGCAGAGCTTGCTTGCTGAACCGAATATGCCTGAAATTGGTGGATTAACACAGTTTATGCATGTTGTGCGTATGTGTATTGTCGCTGAGAAAATTGTGAATGGTATTGATGTCTATCCTTATTTTGTTCGACCGCATAGTGAGGATACGTCGGCTGTTTTGCTTCATGATGGTTCAACAGAGAGTGGTGGTGCTGCTAATATGGGCGGTACGACAGATGATTACCTTTGGATTGGAGATATTTTTGCTTTTGTGGATGCAGTAATTTTCTCTCGTTATCAAACTGCTGTTTTGCGTTTTGGTCATCGTAATCCTCCTGGGCTTCCTTCTAATCCGTCTGGTGTTTCTGGGGGGGTTCCTCCTAGTGATGAGAATGCGGCACCTAATAATAAGGAGGGTGCGTACGAGGAGGAATGGGGGTATGTGCAGCCAACATGTGGTGAGCTTCATTTTGATATTACGTCACTAGATGAATTTGTGATTGAAAATAATGGTATCCAGCATGAGTTTTTTATGGAAATCAACGATTTCTTCAATGATAATCCAATGGCAACTGAAACAATATTGTGTATGGCACAGTCTATCTTGCCATATGGGCATAACCCTGGATGTGTGGATCAGCCCTATACTGTGACCACGCAGTATGGTTTCTCGTCTAATACCAAATGGATTACAGCCGAGGCAGCTAGAGCGAATATTGAGTACTTTAACGCAACCAGTGAATTCTTTTTGAATGATTCAAATTATGATTGGGGCACGTTGTCTTCTTCGGGGATAACAAGTGTCTATGATAGAATGCGCACTGCTTATGATACGACGACATATAAGGGGAATTTATTGATGCCGGCGGAAGTGCGTGAAAGAGGCTGGGCCGGTGCGGCATTATGGTATAATAAAATTGCCGAGCTGAATGGTTTGGTGACCTCTGCGATAAAGAACGTGCCAAGGCCGTTTAGATATCCCATGGTTATGGAGATTATTTCAGAGGCGCATAAAGCACAGGATACGAATATGTCGCATGGAGATCGCTTTAATCCACGTCTTCAAAACGGTAAATTAGTTACTCTGCCGCGTCCCGGTGATCAGTATATTGCAGCGGCTCTATACAGTGATTACAATTTTTGGCGTACATCTAAAGTGCAAGAAACTGTTTCGACGCGTTCATCCAAAAACAGTATTATTGATTTTATTAATACAGTTTTCGGTACAGACGGTTTGATGAATATCATGGATAATAAGGGCACACATCCTTTGGCTATGCTTAGTTCTGCCGGAAAAGGTATTGTGGATGCTTCTATCAGGAATTTATTTGCCGGTGTTGTCGGGCAGGGTGTCGGCGAGATTTTAACCGATGACTTCTTTGGGCCATTGGCTGGTACGGCTGGTGAGTTCTTGGTTCAAATGAGTCTATTAACCTTGTCGATTGGGTTTATGCTGTATTATGTTTTGCCGTTTATGCCGTTTATATACTTCTTCTTTGCATTTGCCGGTTGGATTAAAAGTATTTTCGAAGCTGTTGTCGCCATGCCTTTATGGGCGGTGGCACATATAAAAGTTGATGGAGAGGGCTTGCCCGGCCCATGGGCAACCAATGGGTATTTCTTGATCTTTGAAATCTTCCTACGTCCAACGTTGATTGTGGTTGGCTTATTGGCCAGTATATCGATATTCTCGGCCTTGATAGCGACGCTGCATGAGGTGTTCCACGTCTTGACGTTGTCTGCGACCGGTTTTGATTTGCAGAAAGAGATTTTCGACCCGACTATTTTAAGTACAGGGGATAATCTGGATTATTGGCGTTCTCCGGTGGATGAGCTGTTCTATACGGTTGTTTATGTAATTCTCGTTTATATGATTGGTTTGTCATGCTTTAAGTTGATTGACCAAATTCCAAACAATATTATGCGTTGGATGGGGGTTACGGTTAGTACGTTCAGTGAGACAGCTGGTGATCCTGCGGGTGAACTGACAGGTAAGATGTACAGAGCAACCCAGATGACCAATGCGCAGATTACAACGTCCATCGCACGTATGAAGGGTCAGACTTCATCTGCTATGAGTGATAACTTGGTCATACATGGCGGTGGCTGATAAAGGCGTTTTTACACGCAATAAGGCAAGGCTTATAAAGCCTGCCTATTTCATTGAAATTTCCGAGTGTTTATTTAGCTTTTGGGGCGTAGATGTGCCAGAAGGACTTCTACCTTGCCGCCACCACGTTGTATGACAGAGGCGAAGTCGGATCGTTGAGTTAAAGACATGCTAACGCCTTCGACAATGATATCAATGACTTTAAATTTGCCGTTTTTCTTTTTACGAACACGCCAGTCAACACGAATTTTTGGCCCGCTCTCAGGCACGATAGATGAGGATACAAGAGCGTCCGCTTTGCCTGTGAGACGTGCTGAGGCCACCTTAATAACTTGCCCGTTATATTCGCTAAAGCGCTTTGAATAGACATTGATGATCATATTTTCGAACAAGGCCAAATATTCTTTTTGCTCTGCCTTTGAACTGACTTTCCAGTAGCGTCCCAAGGAGAATCTGGCAATTGTTTTCATGTCGAAATTATTATGCAGCAGCTTACGAAAGTCTTTTTCACGCTGCTCTTTTTGCACATCTTCATTCTCTAAAATGCCGATGCCTTCTTGTGCGAGACTGGAAATAAACTCTATTGCGCCATCTTCCAGTGTTTCACTACCAATGTAGATGAGATCCGTGGATTGTCCCATGGAGTGGGTTGAAGGCACATTTTGAAAGGCAAAAGCGGATGTTGATGCAGATAATGTTAGTATGGCACCAAGTGATAGAATAAATTTATGACTTAACACAAGTCTCTCCTTTTGAGCAGTCTGCGACCTTATAGCCTACCCATGAGTATAAAGGGTATTTTTTAATGATTCAAATACGGGATTCCAAAAATAATCGTTTTATTCATCTTCGTAATATGGAATTGCCGGAACATCGCTGATCGAGATGCTTTTGTTATCATTTACAAGAGCCTTGCGATGCTGGTAATACGTGCTGCGGATCGCGGCGTAATAATCAATTGAATTGTTCTCCAGATCATCCAGAGTGTCTTTTAGTGAATCTCTTATATCAAGATAGTCGACGACATATTTTCCTGAATAGAGCAGCTCTTCATTGGTGTTGAACAGATGCCAACGCAAAGGGTCTGCAATGGTATCGGCGAAATAGCCACCATAGTCACGTATAGATGATGGGCCGATAAAGGGGACAACCATATAAGGGCCGTGATCAACGCCCCATACAGCGAGTGTTTGCCCAAAATCTTCAGGCTCGTATTCTATGCCTTCATAGCCGGCAACATCAAATATGCCGCCAATGCCGATAGAGGTGTTGATTGCGACGCGTAAGAGAACATCACGGGCACCGCCCAGGTCACCTTGCAAGAGTTGGTTTGCAAAGGTAATTGGGCTGCGTAGGTTGCGTAAAAAATTTCTGATGCCACTGCGGACAGGGCGCGGTGCAACTGTTCTGTAGCCTTCAACAACCGGATTAATGATGGCTTTGTCTACGGCCATATTAAAGGCCATAACTTGCCTGTTTTGTTCTTCCATAGGGTCATAAATGGTAACGCCTGCCTCATGTATTTCGTTTCCCTTCATGCTTGCGCAGGAAGAGATGAACAAGCTGGATAATGCAATTAAAGAAAGTCGCGCATAAAAAGAGGGTGCTTTTGCCTTTTTATGTGCCATGTTTGTAATCATTTCCATTGCGAAATCCTGTATTTATATTGTTTACATTTTATAGATGAGAAGTGTTATGCAGAAAAGTACTTATATTGTAAATATCATGTGTTGATTATCAATTGGTTAATTTTAAAAACAATTAAAAAGTTGTGCATGCTTTTTCGGCCTTACCCATCTTCCAAATTCATCATAACTGAGAGTCCCAGCAGGAATGATATAAGCGCAGGCGACCATGCGGCAAGAATAACGGGGATCTGTTGTGAGGCACCCAGAGCTTGCAGAAAGCTGGAGAGGAAGAACACGATAAAGCCAATGAATGTACCTGCCGCGATCATGGGCAGTGTTCCTCTTGAGCGCGGCGGGCGCATAGAGACGGCAGCGGCGAGGAGTATCATCGCACTAAACATAAGAGGCTGTGATAGCAGGTTATGATAATAGACTTTTAAGCCGGTGGCATCAAAGCCGGTTTGTTCCAGTGTTTTTATATAAGCGGGGAGTTTCCAAAAGGACATGCTTTGTGGGGAAGAGAAGCTCTCTTCTATATCCTGACGGGTTAATGTGGTTGGCAGTTGGTATGTTTTTTCTTTTGCTGGTGCGCTGTGTTCTTTATGTATCGTGACGTCGCGTAAGTGCCATAGAGTTTTCTCTAACTCTGCGGTTTTGGCATCAATGCGTTGAAGGAAGGTGTTGCTGTCGGTGAAATATAAAACTGTGACGTTTTCGAGTCTCCATTCGGGCTGTTTTATTTTCTGGGCGTGTAATATGACATAACCGCTGATTAGCTCCGGTTTTTGTATCGGCGCTGTTTTGTCTTCGCTGTTATTGATTGTGTCTGTTGAAGGCGGTGTGGGGGCTTCAGACTCTATTAAGATCGCTTGTTTCAGCCATAGACCTTCTTGAAAAACGGCAATGTGGTTTTCCTGATGTTTTAGATGTGTGCGTTCCAGCTCTTCATATTTTCCGATTAAAACTGCGCCAATAGGGTTGATGACAGCCATTTGTGCAACACCAAACAAGATGCCGACGGCGGTGATAGGCAACAAGAATTGCCAGACCGAAAAGCCCGAGGCCCGTACAACGATTAGTTCATAGCGGCGGGTAAGTTGCCAAAATGTGAACATGGCGCTGAATAACACAGCAAAAGGGAATAATGTTTGCCCAACTTTGGGGAGCTTAAAAATGCCCATTTGTAACACTAGGCCCATTGGGATATCACCGCGCTTACTGGCGCGACGGATAAGTTCGACGGTGTCAAACAGATAAATCACGGCCAGCAAGGCCATGAGTAGTATGAACAGGTTGAATAGATATCTTTTGGCAAGGTATGTGCTGAGTGTTGGAGTGATTTTCATGCTGTTTTTGTCCGCTTGGTATAAAGAATTTGGCGGCGGAGATCTTCGCTAAACCCGCTTAAAAAGAATGTGGAAATTATAATGGGTGCAAAGGTTAGGATATACATCAAAATCAGCCCTGTGTCATTGTTGCGCGCAAGATTATAGGACGCCAGAAACAGGCCTTGGATGACCATGATAATCACAATGGCAATGCCGATCCTTGTGCCTTGACCGCGTCTGTCAATGGGGCCAAGCAGCAGGATGCTTAGTGCGATTAGCGGAAAAGATAGGGCGAGAAGGGGGCTGGTGAAACGGCGATGTATCTCGATCGCAAATTCATGCGCGCTTTCCAGATCACGCTTATTGTTTGGGTCGGGATTTAGCAGCTTGGTAATTGTGCGTTCATCTGGTTCTGCCCATCTTTCACGCGCAGGGCTGCTGCCTGGTAAATCAATGGTATAGCGGTCAAAGTCCAGCCTTTGTAATATACCTGTTTTAGGGTTATAGGTTTGCCGAGAGCCATTAAAGACGATAACTTGTTGCCCTTCATCATCGATAATGATTATACCGCGTTTGGCTAGAACAGTTGAGGGTGGCGCGGATTCGTCCCGCGTGTCATGGATCATCAGTCCGGCAAGCTCTCCTTCGCTGGTTCGCTCCCGAATATAAACGGTTAAACCGCGGCCGATTGGGTTGAAGACCCCTTCCTTGAATAGCGTTGTCGCAAATTCTGATTTTAATGCATGACGCATGCTGTGCATTTTTGCCAATGAGATTGGCGCAACCCACATGGTAATGCCCCATAGCAGAACCGTTACGCAGAGGCCAAGGATGATGGCGGGCTTTGCCAGAGAAAAAGAAGAAAATCCCGTGGCGCGAATTGCGGTAATCTCGGAGTCGATAGTCATTTTATTGTAGAGAAACAGCGTTGCCGCCATAACGGAAAGTGGCAATATCACTTCGAAAAAGCGCGGTAGGGCGAGGCTGGTTAGAACCAGAAAGGCACTTCCCGCGGCGCCAGCATTGATGATGATCTCTAAAAATCGGAGGGATTGCGTCAAAAATATTACAAAAGCCAGTATGATCGCGACAAAAGCCGTTGCGATAAAGAGGTTTTTTAGCAAATAGTAATTGAATATTTTCATGTTATGTACGCGTTTACGGCTGATCATTATAATTTAAGCATATTGTTGTTTATAGGCCGGTCTGTGGCAATTGACGATATGCTCGGGAGATTATACTATGATCTGGTCTTAAAGCGACACCAATTTATTCGTGCATCAGGAAAATATAATGACATTAGATATCTCGTTTTCAAAAGCCCCCTATAAGAACACAGAAGCTGCGGTTATTTGTTTTTATGATGATAAAGAATCCAGCCCGTCCGTTGGCTCATTAAATTATGAGTTCAAGGGCTTTGTTGATCACGTTTTGGAGAAGAGCAAAAGCTTTAAGGGCAAAAGCGGGCAGATCGAAATTTTGATGCTGCCAGAGGGCTCACCTTACGATTATATCGTTTTATTGGGATGTGGAAAACGCGAAGATTTTACAAAGATCGAGGCAGAAAAATTGGGCGGGAAGTTGCTTTGTGCGCTTGAAGCCAAGAAAATAGAGACTGTCGAGTTTTATGCGGATAATGAATTATCCGGCTGTGGCGCTCTGACGGCGCATATTGGCGTTGGTCTTGCGTTGCGCTCTTATAAGTTCGATCTTTATAAAACGCCAAAATCTGATGAAGAAGATAAGAAAGCTGCCTTGGTTCGTGCGCATTTTGTGTTGTTCGAAAGCGATGTGGCGAGCGAGCTGTACGCGGTTCAAGCTTGTATAAATCAAGGTGTGTTTTTGGCGCGGGACCTTGTGAATGAGCCACCAAATACTCTTTATCCTGATAGTTACGCCAAGCGTATCAAGGAGCAGCTTAAGCCGCTGGGTGTTGATATAGAAATTCTTGATGAGAAGAAAATGCGTAAGCTTGGGATGGGTGCTATTCTGGCCGTGGGGCAAGGTTCTGACAATCCGCCGCGCATGGTGATTATGCGCTGGAACGGGGATAAGACCTCCACCGATGCGCCGCTTGCTTTTGTAGGGAAAGGAGTGACGTTCGATACGGGCGGTATATCCCTTAAACCCGGTGCGGGCATGGAAGATATGAAGATGGATATGGGCGGCTCGGCCGCGGTTGTCGGCTTGATGAAGTCGCTGGCTCTGCGTGAGGCTAAGGTCAATGTCGTTGCTATCGTTGGTTTGGCGGAGAATATGCCTTCTGCGCGCGCGTATCGTCCGGCGGATATTATTACCTCCTATGCGGGGAAAACCATCGAAGTTTTGAATACGGACGCTGAAGGGCGTTTGGTGTTGGCGGATGCGTTGTCATACGTACAGAAAGTCTATCAACCGAGCTTAATTATTGATTTGGCGACCTTAACGGGGGCGATGTTGATTGCTCTGGGGCATGAGTATTGCGGTACGTTTGTAACCGATGACGCCCT
>JQIA01002047.1_pt1 | contig 10805 bp, 8 predicted proteins | sample 811431 | NCBI WGS metagenome assembly JQIA01 (sample SAMN02998118, study PRJNA258478) | marine sediment metagenome | biome: marine; feature: seafloor; material: sediment; isolation source: oil-polluted sediment collected from 3 locations (0.5 km, 0.7 km and 0.9 km)... | place: USA: Gulf of Mexico ... | reverse complement strand
TGCTGTATTAAGGTTATTTCTTTCGCTATTTATATAGTCTACTCTATTTTATTCCATTCAAGAAAAACAGCAAGAGTTTAATTATCAGAAACTTCCATTTTGAAATTAAGTATTACCCTGAAAAATTTAGCGATAATTGAGCTTTTTCTCTTAACATAACTATTCTTTTTGCAGAATGTTTACCTTTGGTTCCCATTATAAAAGGGGGAGATTTTTATAATGGAATCAACCCTTTGTTTGCTTCAAATATACTTGAGAATGAGAAAATTCGATCCAAAAAGAAATTACGAAACCACAAAAAAGGCTATAGGCTATGTGGCACGAAAATCTGCTAAGCAAAAGGACTACGACCGCATAGGTTTTATGTCGGGACTCGAAGTACACCAGCAACTTCTAACCAAAGAGAAACTTTTTTGCCATTGTCCTGCAGGAATATTTAATAAACATGAAGAGTATGATGCCGAAATAATTCGCCATATGCGCCCAACATTAAGTGAGCTTGGGGAATATGACGGAACTGCATTAATGGAGTTCAGAACTCGTAAAGAAATAGTTTATCGTATTAAAAACGAGACAACTTGTACTTATGAGATTGATGATACCCCTCCATTTCCAATTAATAGAGAAGCTTTAGGAATTGGTTTGGAAATATCTATGTTGTCAAAATTGAATATTGTAGGTGAAGTTCATATTATTCGTAAGCAATATTTGGATGGTAGCATTCCTGCTGGATTTCAAAGAACAGCAATTCTTGGTGTAAATGGAGAAATTCCTTTGAAGAATAAGAAAGTTGGTCTTATTCAATTGAGTATAGAAGAAGATAGCTGTAGAGAAATTTCCGATATAGGTCATACTAGAGTTTATAAAACAGATAGACTTGGAATGCCGCTTATTGAAACTGTAACTGAGCCAGAACTTCTCAATCCAGATGAAGTACAGGAAGCTTGTGATTATATAAGATTTTTAAATAGAAGCACAGGTAAAGTTGCAACAGGCATTGGAGCAGGTAGACAAGATGTAAATGTGAGTTGCAAAGGTGGAACAAGAGTAGAAATAAAAGGGGTTTCGCATACTAAATGGATTCCTGAATTAACTCATGTCGAAGCATTTCGTCAATGGGCTTTATTGCGTTTGCGCGATGATTTAATGCCAAAAATAAAAAAGGAAAACTGGAAGATGACCTCAGCTGAGTTGAGTTATTATCTTTTCAATTTCCCATCTACAGATATCAAGAATGCTAAAGAAGCTGGGTTTACTATAATGGCTGTTAATCTTCCTCAGTTCAGAAAGCTATTATCTCACTTTACCCAGCCAGGAAAAATATTTGCTGATGAAATTTCAGAACGACTTAAAGTAATTGCTTGTATTGAGCATCCTAATATGACTCATAGCGAAAGCTTAGATCCTCAAATTGCTGAAGACGATTTTGAGAAGATTAGAGAATTGCTGAAGCCAGGAAAAGAAGATGCACAGATAGTATTCTGGGGACCTGCTGATGATATGAAGACTGCCTTGGAAACTATTGAAGAACGTTGTTTAATGGCGTTTGACGGAGTTCCAGAAGAAACAAGAAAATCTTTTGCAAACGGATCTACAATTTTTGAAAGAGTACTTCCTGGAGCAGATCGTATGTATCCAGATACCGATTCGGCACCTATTCCATTAGCCGACTCATATATAGAAGGATTAAGAGAAGAATTGCCTAGCGAAGTAATTGATAGATTTAACCAATTAAAGAAGTGGAATGTTCCTGAAGATACTTATACTTATATTTTAAAGAAGAATTTATATCCACTTATCGATAAGATTCAAAATGATCTTGAAATTTCACCTAAATATATAGCAACATTCTTAGCGCATAAATTGAAATTTGTAGAGGGCCATTTTACATCTGCCGATCATTTCAATTATAATATTATTCATGCTTTATTTAAATATTTGAAGGATCAAGATATTTGTATTGAGTTGGCAGAAAAAATGCTTTCTCATATTTATACCCACCCTAAAATGCAATTCGATTCTGTTTTGAATTCCTTGAATTTCAAGAGATATGAGAAAAAGGTAGTTTTCGAAAAAATACCATTCTTACACCAGAAATTCCAACAAATTGGTAATTTTAAGAGTGCATTGAATGAGCAAAACTGGATCATGGGTCAACTAAGGGGAATGGCCATAGGTAATATTCCTTTAGCAAGTATTAAAGTTGAAATCTATCAACAACTTAAAACTCTCAAAAACAACTAAAATGACAGAAGATATTTTTCAAGGATATAAAGGACCATCTTTAGAGATGTTAAAGAAATACCACGTGAGAGTTTGGGGGCAAGCTATTGTTGAAACAACACGTGGTCCTTTTGAAGGAACCATTCTTCCTAGAGCAGAAAATGACGATAATTTTCATATTGTTATGAAGATCATCACAGGATATAATGTTGGTGTGGATGTGAATACTATTACCAGCATGAAAGAAACAGGTTATAAAAAAGCCAATTATAAAATTCCTGAGAAGGAGTTTCCTTTTACTGATGGTCAGCCAAAAGTAAAGTTATTTGGAACCGGTGGAACTATTGCAAGTCGTTTGGATTATAGAACTGGTGCAGTAATTCCAGCATTCTCTCCAGGTGAATTATATGGTGCAGTTCCTGAGTTAGCCGATATTTGTAATCTGGAAACAGAGAAAGTATTTGCTGTATTCTCAGAGAATATGGGACCTAAGCAATATGTTGCTCTTGCCAAAGCAATTGGTAGAGAAATTGAAAGAGGAGTTGATGGAATCGTGATTGGTCATGGAACAGATACTTTGCATCATACTGGTGCAGCGCTTACTTTTATGGTTCAGAATTCTCCAATTCCTATTGTTTTGGTTGGTTCTCAGCGTTCTTCAGACAGACCAAGTTCCGATGCTGCATTAAACCTAATGCATGCTATGTATACTGCTGGTCATAGTGATATTGCCGAGGTAATGGTTTGTATGTTTGGTCCTACATCCGATGATTATGGACTACTACATAAAGGAACTAGAGTTCGTAAAATGCACTCATCTTACCGTTCTACCTTCCGTACTATTGGAGATACTCCTTTGGCCATGGTTGATAGAAAAAGTGTGACAATGATTAAAAAAGAATACAACCATCGTCGTAAAGATAAAAATGTAACAATCTTACCTTATTTTAATGATAAAGTAACTATGCTCTATTATTATCCTGGTATGGCCCCCGATGTGCTAGATGCTATGGTAGATGCTGGTTATAAAGGAATCGTTTTTGTGGGCACTGGTTTAGGTCACGTAAACAAAGAACTTTATCCAGCCATAGAGAGAGCACATAAAAAAGGCGTCCATATGTATATGACTTTACAAACACTTTGGGGTTATGTTCACATGTTTGTATATGATACAGGTAGAGATATGATGGCGAAAGGAATTATTCCTGCAGGTAATATGCTTCCAGAAACTGCTTTTGTAAAACTAGGTTGGGCCTTAGGTCAAACTGAAGATCAAGAAGAAGTAAAGAAGTTGATGCTAACTCCTATTAACGATGAGATTACTCCTCGTGAACCATATAATGGATATTTGGTTTTCCAAGGAGGAGTTCCAGAAGTAGATGAGTTTGTGAAGAAGGTTAGGAAGTAGGAAAATAGTATAGAAAAAGCCCGAATTAATATTTTAATTAATTCGGGCTTTTTTTATAGGTAATTGCAAGGCCTAAGGAGTAAATAATTTCCCCTGCCAAGTATCTCGTGCTTCCATTTCTCGCTCTATTTTTTGCAGAATTTGATCGTTACGCAAGTTTCCCCAAGCTTGACTTACAAGATATCGTGGAGGCACTTCACCAGCAAATCTTTCCACTACAAATCTGGGGTTTAATTGCTCAACAAAACGCACCATAAAATCTATATACTCTTCCATCCCAAACAGCTCAAAATTCTCAGGAAACTTCTTGAACTCCTTAGCCATATGAGTTCCAGTTATAATTTGCAATTGATGAAACTTAATATTGTCCATTGGTAATTTATTAAGAATATGAACTTGGGCCATCATTTCTTCGCGACTTTCACCTGGTAAGCCAAAGATCATATGTCCTCCACATTTAATACCAAACTCTTTTGTAAGATGCATCATGTCCACAACGTTTTGAAAATTATGGCCTCTATTAATTCTTTCTAAAGTTTTATCGTAGGTGCTTTCTATTCCATATTCCAAAATGACATAATGAGTCTTGCTAATTTCTGCAAAATACTTTAGTTTTTCTTCATCCATGCAATCGCTTCGTGTACCTATTACTAAGCCAACTACATTCTCCATTTCTAAGGCAGGACCATATAACTTCTTAAGTTCTTCAAGAGAATTATAAGTATTGGAATATGCTTGGAAATAGGCTAGAAACTTTCCTGCTCGTCTATACCTATTTGCATGAAAATCCATCCCTTCTTGTATTTGTTGTACAACGGGTTTTTTAGGATCATTATAGCTAGGATTGAAAGCATCATTATTACAATAGGTGCATCCACCACGAGCTACTGTACCATCTCTGTTAGGGCAAGTAAATCCTGCATCTATAGTTGTTTTCTGAACTCGTTCTCCAAATGTACGTTCAAAATATTGCGCGTAGGCATTAAATCTGCGTTTATGTCCCCAAGGGTAATTTGTATCTGTCATAGGTCTTATTAATTGCTGCAAAAGTATACATTCAATTGGAATGGAAATCTATAATTAGTTCATAAAAAAAGGTGAACTTAAAAAGTCCACCTTATATATATTATGGCACAAGTAATACTTGTACAAATAGAGTTTTATTTAGCAACTCTCTCAAGCCATTTTATCATAAAGATAATTGTAAACATTGAGATAGCAGTAGCTACAACAAATATACTCCAAGTCATCCATATTGGAATAGATTCATAAAGAATAGCGCCAATAAATAATAATCCATTACCTAGAGCAGTTGCACCTAACCAACCACCTTGCATCAAACCTTGATATTGAGGAGGAGCCACCTTAGAAACGAAAGAAATACCCATTGGGCTAATGAATAACTCAGCAACGGTAAGTATGAAATAGGTTCCTAATAATAAGAATGGGGTTACTTTTTGAGCATCTAATAATGGAGTTCCACCCATGCTTGAGCTTATTTCAGAAAATAATGGTAATCCGAATGAACCTAACACCATTACTACAAAACCTAAAGAAGCGATTCCCATACCTATGGCAATTTTCTTAGGAGTAGATGGCTCTATGTTTCTTGCACGTAACCATCCAAAGATAGCGACAATAATAGGGGTTAAGAATACCACAAAGAAAGGGTTCATTGATTGGAAGATTTCTGCAGAGAATTTCCAACTACCAAATTGTAATAAGGTATAATCTTTAGCGAAGAAGGTAAGGGTTAATCCATTTTGATGGAAAGAGAACCAGAAGAAAATTACTACTGCAAATACGGCTAATAAAGCGTACATACGTTGTGCTACTTCTTTAGCTTCCATTTTAATTTCATTAGTGATTTCACCGGCAGCGCCTTTTGTTTTTGGATTTGGGAAATTCTTTTTATTCATTAAAAAGACAACAGTAGAAATAGCCATTGCAATGATAGCAATACCAAAAGCATAGTGGAATCCTGTATTAAATACATTTAAGTATTCGTTAGAAAAAGCTACCAAATCAGTAACTACTGAACCAGATGCTTCATTTGCATATGTTTGATAATTTGCAATATTATCTGGAGTCATGGTACCATTTAAAAAAGTATGGCATTGCTCAGGAAGACTTGCGTCATATGTATAGCCATTAGAGCCTAACCACCAGTTTCTAATACCAACAGCTGTAAAAGGAGCAAAGATAGCACCTACATTAATAAAAGCATAAAACAAAGAGAAACCTGAATCTCTCATTGGCTCGTACTTCTCATTATCATACATTTGACCAATTAAGGCTTGTAGGTTACCTTTGAATAATCCATTACCAAAGGCAATCACAAAGAGGCCTACTATAGAAATTGATAGGAAAACAGGTACACTAGCTACAGGTGTAGGTGTAGGGAAGGCCATAATCACATAACCAACACTCATTAAAATTAAGCCTGCAAAAATAGTTCCTTTAAAGTTTTGAATCTTATCTGCGATAATACCTCCAAGGAGAGCAAATCCATAGATGGAAAAATAGAAAGCAGCATAAATATAACCTGCATTGGTGCCACTCAATCCGAATTTGGCTTGTAAAAACAATACCAAGATGGCCATCATGGTGTAGAATCCGAATCGTTCGCCCATATTTGCTAACGACGCGGGGATAAGCCCTTTAGGGTGTCCTTTTAACATAATTATTTATTTTAATGATTATTAAATTTCAAAAATCACGAATTTCGTAGGAAAGCACAAAAATAGAAATTTTTTCATGCTGTACAAGTAATTATTTAGAAGGTGCTTACTTGTATTTTATTTGCTTAAATAAGTCTTCATATCAGTGGTGTTTTTTGCTATTTTTGCTAAAATAATAGAGTGAAGCTGATGCTTTTTTAAATATTAATTCTTCATAATAATTGCTGTTTATAAATGACGATATTTTATAGAAAATCAGTGCTTTATTCAAATAACATAAAACTTTATTAAATGATAGTCGACGCTTTTATTCCTTGTTTTATCGATCAGGTTTTTCCTGAAACTGCTTTCAATATGATTAAATTATTGAGAAAATTGGATGTAGAGGTGCATTATAATCCCAACCAGAGTTGTTGCGGTCAAATGGCTTTTAATAGTGGTTTTTGGGATGAAGCAAAATCAATGGGTGCAAAGTTTATTAAAGACTTTCCTCATAACAGACCTGTTGTGAGTCCTTCGGCCTCCTGTTCAGGGATGGTTAAATCCAACTATTCAAAGCTGTTCCATAATTCTGCTTTGCATAATGAATATAATGCTCTGAAAAACAATACTTACGAGATATCAGATTTTCTTGTGAATGTTTTAAAGAAGGAGGATGTAGGTGCAGAATTCAATCATAAAGTTACCTTCCACGAAAGTTGTGCTGGGAAACGTGAGTATGGTCTTACAGATGAAGTAAGAATTTTATTGAATAATGTAAAAGGGCTGGAACTCATTGAAATGAAAGAAGCTGATACTTGTTGTGGTTTTGGGGGAACATTCGCTGTTAAGTTCGAAGGTATTTCCACAGCAATGGCCCAGCAAAAAGTTGATAATGCTTTGGAAACCGGAGCTGAATTTATTGTGAGTACCGATGCCAGTTGCTTAATGCATATTCAAGGCTATATAGATAAACATAAACTTCCTATTAAGACCATTCATATTGTTGATATTTTGGCGGCTAATCTGTAATTGAAATCACGCAAAGGCGCCAAGACGCAAAAGGAAAATGTAAGATCACTGAAAGTAGCAGAGACGCAAAGTGAAAATGTAATTACGCAAAGCCATTATGGTATAATGGAGAATAAAAACAATTAGAAAGTGATGACTGAGAATGAAATAGCTAAGATTGTTGTGAATACTTGTTATAATATTCATGTAAAACTAGGTCCTGGTTTGTTAGAATCTGTTTATGAAGAAATATTGTTTTTTGAACTTGTTAACTTAGGCTTAAAAGTTGAAAGACAAAAAGCTATTCCCGTTATTTGGAAAGATATTAAAATGAAAATTGGGTTTAGAGCCGATTTAGTAATTGAGAATAAAGTAATATTGGAATTAAAATCTGTTGAGAAAATTGCTGCTGTTCATCCAAAACAATTATTAACATATTTGAGAGTGACTGATATGAAATTAGGATTACTGATTAATTTTAAAGAGAAGTTAATAAAAGATGGAATTACGCGAGTAGTAAATAACCTTTAGTAAATATTATTTTAGCTATTTTGCATTCCTAACTTTGTGCCTTAGCGGCTTTGCGTGAATTAATATTATTATGAGAAAAAAAGAAAGATTCGAGAAAATAATAGCTTGGTTTGAAGAGAATATGCCTATTGCTGAAACAGAATTGCATTATGGAAATCCCTTTGAACTTTTGGTTGCCGTTATTCTTTCAGCTCAATGTACCGATAAACGAGTAAATGTAATTACCCCACCACTTTTTGAGAAATATCCTGACGAGATAAGAATGTCAGAAGCTACTGTGGAAGATATTTTTGAATATATTAGATCTTGTTCTTACCCTAATAATAAAGCGAAACACTTGCTAGGAATGGCTAAAATGCTGCATCATGATTTTAAGGGGGAAGTGCCCTCCGATATTTCTGAATTGCAAAAAATGCCAGGAGTTGGAAGGAAAACAGCAAATGTGATAGCTTCGGTAGTGTTTAACAAGCCCGCTATGGCTGTAGATACACATGTTTTTAGAGTTTCAGCTCGTCTGGGATTAACTACCAATTCTAAAACTCCTTTGAGTACTGAACTACAACTTGTCAAACATATTCCTGAAGAGAAAATTGCCACTGCACATCATTGGCTCATACTGCATGGTAGATATGTCTGTTTAGCCCGATCTCCAAAATGTGAGAAATGTGGTATTACTGAGTTTTGTAAATTCTATAATAAGAAGAAAGCTTAATCTTCTGTATTCTCATATACAAAAACATCCCTATTCATGAAATTGTTCACCAATAGGGATGTCATTATGTTTCTATAGCTTATTAATTAATCCACCTTCACAACTTTAAATTGATCGACTGCTATGCCTTGTACTTTCATATTTAGGATATAAACTCCTTTAGAAAGTGAATGAGTATTCCATGTAAATTGGTGTTGTCCTTGTTGTTGATCTTGCTTTAATACTGTTTGTATTAATTGTCCATTTAGAGAGTATAATTCTAGTTCAACAAGAGCTGATTTTTCTAGTTGATAATTGATATTCGCTTGAATTGAAAGAGGACTTGGTGAAACTGAAGATATTTTACCATAATTAGAATAATCAATATCGCTAATTCCTAAGGTCGGATTATGATTCGCGATGGCTTTTAAACAGAAATTAGCTGTTCCTTGGAAACCACTTGGATCATCATAATTATAAAAATCTGTCCATACATCGTCGAGTTTATAATAACTTTGGTTTTCGGCAGCTGTACTTGGGACTATTACCTTACTTGGTCCACCACCAAGTAATACTGGAACATCTGATGTTCTATCATAAGGATGACCACCCTTGTCAAAACTCACATAAATATAAAAATCTTCATTTTCTAAGAAGGAAACTGCTTCTGGTAAATCGATAGTATGCATACCAGAATGCTCAATGATTCCTGTTATACTTATTCTTTCATCACTTAATTCTCCATCAATAAAATCAGCATATATTTTAGCTGTATACTCTACATCGCTTTCTGCAGTAAAGAAACATAAAGCAACTATATCTTCATTAACTTGTGTTTTGTAGGCATTAAATCCTTCGGAAGCTGTAGTTAAAGTATCTCTCCATCCATGATAGTCATGATAATAAGCTGTATCGTATTCCATAATATCTACATCAATAAAAGAGATAGCTCCCATCTCTGGGTTTTTACAAGCGTGCTTGTCCTCATAAGCAATCCAAAAATAGCCACTATTTCCCCAGTTTGTTCCCCAACTGTTTTTTACCAACCAAGCCCCATCATTAGGTGCTTGAGTACTATGGTTATTGTCCCAACCAATTATAGATACAGAGTGATTAGGCTCCAAATTACTTGAAGCAGGTTGATAATGATTGCTTCCACTAATGAATTGGCCGTCGTAGCACATGCAAATTGCCATTACGCCATGCTCCATTACTTTTTCCTTAATTAAATCGATATTCGATAAGTCATCATTGGCATTATACCACTCCACTCTTTTTGGAAAATAGATATGATAATCTGGCGAATAATGATCAGGAGCGTCATCAAAGCTTTGTCCATCTATATTTCTAACAGCACCTTCTAATCTTGACATATATGCTGTTGTTACTCTATAATCGCCACCCATATGAACTTCTAAACCTTGATTATTATAAAATGGGTCGTCAAGATCTTCGTTATAATATTGATTATAGCCATTCCACCAATCTAAATGATATTCTGCAAGGTTGGGCTCACCATCTTCTCCTTGTGCATCCCAATTCCCATTTATTAAAAGATTTCCTTCCATAGACGCCATGCTACCAAAAGTCCAGCAAGTTCCGCCCTGCTGACTTTTTACGCTGGTTACAAAATTGTCTCCATTTACGTTACGTAAATCGTAGCTTTCTGGAATTTGAGAAAATAAAGAAAGACTTGAGAAAAGGAATAGAAATAATATGTAATTCTGTTTCATAGGTTTGTTTTTAATGTCATTATATTTAATTCTTGATTAAAGATATTGATAATGAATTATTAAATGTATGTGTTTATAATGAATAGACCATTTATGAAAAAAATAGTTGCTCAAAGATAGTGGTATTTGAAGGGAAATTGTAAGGAATTAAGTGAGGGATAAGCTAGAATATAATTATTCCATATTGGTTTTAATGTCTTTGATATTTAATTGAAGGTTTTTTCTACCATTCCATTCGTTTTCTTCTAAATGGTAACAAATAGAGAAAGTAAGTCCTTGTCCTTTTATAATGGGTAATTTGTCAGCTTGTTGGAAAGCAATAGCAGGGAATGGATACCCAGAGATATTAGCATGAACCACATCTAGCTTTAGATGGTTTTTACCAACTGTTCTTGCACTGCCTGTATCCATAACATCAGTTGTAATGAAAACTGGTGCCATATTTCCAGGGCCAAATGGAGCAAATTGTCGTAAAATTCTGTAGAACTTATTATTGATATCGTTTAAATGAATTTCGCCATCAATTGATATCTCAGGGGTAAGAGAAT
>JQIA01002046.1_pt1 | contig 10806 bp, 8 predicted proteins | sample 811431 | NCBI WGS metagenome assembly JQIA01 (sample SAMN02998118, study PRJNA258478) | marine sediment metagenome | biome: marine; feature: seafloor; material: sediment; isolation source: oil-polluted sediment collected from 3 locations (0.5 km, 0.7 km and 0.9 km)... | place: USA: Gulf of Mexico ... | reverse complement strand
TCCTTTTCGTTTCTTCTTTTATAGTAACGAAAATGGTGAACCAGCACAACTTTATTTTTAAGGACTTTATTGCTATTTTAGTCTTTTTATTTATTTGTAAAAACAATAAAAGGGGAAGCTCTTGGCATTTGGTACATTCGTTTCGTTAGCGTTATATTTTATCGTTATGTTAGGTATAGGTTTATACGCTTATAAAAAATCTACCCGCGATGTTTCTGGCTATATGCTTGGTGGCAGAAGTTTAAGCCCAAGTGTTGCCGCACTTTCAGCGGGTGCTTCTGATATGAGTGGCTGGATGTTGATGGGTTTGCCTGGCGCTATGTATATTAGCGGGATGAGTAGTTTATGGATTGCTATTGGCCTTGTTATTGGTGCTTTTTTAAATTATTTAATTGTTGCCCCACGCCTTAGAACGTATACCGAAATTGCTAATGATTCCATCACGCTTCCTGATTTTTTTGAAAATCGTTTTAATGATAAATCACGTACATTACGTATTGTTTCTTCCATAGTCATTGTGTTGTTTTTCACTCTTTATACTTCTAGTGGTATTGTTGCTGGTGGTAAATTATTTGAAAGCTCGTTTGGGTTAAGCTATGAAGTGGGGCTGTATATTACATCAGGTGTAGTGGTGGTTTACACCTTGTTTGGCGGTTTTTTAGCGGTGAGTTTAACGGACTTTGTACAGGGCTGTATTATGTTTATTGCCTTAATATTAGTACCTATTGTTGCTATTAATGAAGTAGGTGGTATAGGTGAAGTTCACTCAAGTGTTGCTAGCATAAACCCTGAATTATTAACTATTTTTAATGGTGTTAGCTTTATCAGTATTGTTTCTGCGATGGCATGGGGGCTCGGTTATTTTGGTCAACCGCATATTATTGTTCGCTTTATGGCCATTCGTAGTGTTAAGGATATGCCTACGGCTCGCCGTATAGGAATGAGTTGGATGATAGTAACCATTGTTGGTGCTATGGCGACAGGGTTTGCTGGTATTGCTTATGTCGCTAAAACAGATATAAAACTTGATGATGCTGAAACTATCTTTATTGTTTTATCGCAAATATTATTTAGCCCGTTAATTGCAGGTTTTTTATTGGCTGCTATTTTAGCGGCTATTATGAGCACCATTTCTTCTCAGCTATTAGTAACGTCAAGCTCGTTAACAGAAGACTTTTATAAAACTTTTTTACATAAAGAAGCGACTGATAAACAACAAGTGCTTGTTGGTCGTATATCGGTTTTTTTAGTTGCTCTTATCGCTGTTTATCTTGCTTACGATCGCAATAGCTCTATTTTAACTTTGGTCAGTAATGCTTGGGCTGGTTTTGGTGCTGCTTTTGGCCCCGTGATTATTGGCAGTTTATATTGGAAAAAAATGACTCGAAATGGTGCACTAGCCGGTATGATAGTAGGCGCTGCAACGGTTCTATTTTGGATCTATGCACCGCTGACCATTAATGGTCAATCATTAAGCTCGGTTATGTATGAAATAGTGCCTGGCTTTATTTTATGTTCAGTTGTTATTTATGTAGTTAGTATTATATCACCTGAAAATGATGCTAATATTTTAGCTAAACATAATGAAATGTTAAGGTACCATGTTTAGTTATAAGTTACTTTGTTACAAGTGCCGTAGTTTACTTTGACTCGTTATTCTTCCGTTAAATTGAGAGTGAATTTTGTTAAGATTTAATAATACTTATATTGGCTTAGGTAAGCCATTTTTTCAACGTTCATTACCGCAAAAAGTACCAGCACCTGATCTGTTGTTATTTAACTCTGCTTTAGCAAATAGCTTGGGTCTACCTGATGAACTTCAAAACGATAACGTATTATTGTCACAGTACTTTTCTGGTAATCAATTACTTGAGGGAACTGAGCCTATTGCGTTAGCTTATTCTGGTCATCAATTTGGTCATTTTAATCCACAATTAGGTGATGGTCGTGCTCATTTATTAGGGGAAGTACTAGATAATAATAATATTCGCCGTGATATTCAGTTAAAAGGCTCTGGTCAAACTGCCTTTTCAAGGCGTGGTGACGGTAAATGCGCTTTAGCGCCAGCACTGCGTGAATATATTATGAGTGAAGCACTATATGCTTTAGGTGTGCCAACATCTCGTTGTTTAGCTATTGTTAGTACCGGAGAAGTTATTAATCGGGGGTTAACTAAAGCCGCTGCTGTGGTTACCCGTGTCGCTGCTAGTCATATTCGTGTTGGAACCTTTCAGTACTTTGCTGCTCGGGGGGATATTGATTCGTTAAAGGCCTTACTTAATTATACTATTAATAGACATTTTCCGGATATTAATCAGCACAGTGTTGAAAAACACCTAAAAATCCACACTCCTGAGCAAGAGCGAATTTTAGCCTTTTTAACTGCTGCTATGGATAAGCAAATAACGTTAGTTATTCAATGGTTACGTATTGGCTTCATTCATGGTGTTATGAATACCGATAATACAGCTATTTGTGGAGAAACGCTTGATTTTGGCCCATGTGCCATGTTGGGAAATTATGATGAAAATGCGGTATTTAGTTCTATTGATGAATACAGTCGGTATGCCTTTGGTAATCAAGGAAAAATTGCTCAGTGGAATATGGCACGTTTGGCTGATAGTTTATTACCTTTACTCACTTCAATGAGTGATAATAAGAGCGCTAAAAATGAACAAGCGTTGACTCAGGTTGAAACCGTAATTCATCAATTTAGTGATAAATTTGATAGTGCCTATTTCTCTATGTACAGTAATAAAATAGGATTAACGGAGGTTAATTCTACTATTAAAAGTTTGATTAATGAGCTATTAGCGATAATGCAAACTGAACGGTTAGATTACACGCAAACTTTCCATGCATTAACTTTATCTTTAACCGATAACGTTATTGTTACTGAGCTTAAAGAAAAACTTGGTGATTGGATTAATGAGTGGTTAGCCGTACTTGAAAAATCAGCGCTTAACATTGAGCAAGCTCAACAGCTAATGAAAGAAAACAACCCTATTGTTATTCCACGAAATCACCATGTTGAAGCATTATTGACACAGTGTGAAGACAGTATTGCTACAAAAGATAAAACGTCAATTTTATCAACAGGTAAGGCTGGGCAACTTGTCAATGAATTTTTAACGGTGCTGCGTTCACCCTACGATGAAATTGATGCAACCAAAAAATATCAAGATGCACCTAAAGATAATGATCAATATTATCAAACCTTTTGTGGTACTTAATTTAGCTTAACTTATTTATAGCAACGGCATTGAATAGGTGAACATTTATACTTGTTAGGTCATAAAGCCTATCAAATAGACCACGTAATATTGCTATTAATATTACGTTGCCATTGGCTTAATGGTTCGTTTTTATCGGCAATAATAATAACATTCGCCTTAGCAAAATCAAGCGATTCACCTTGCAAGTTATTGTCACTAAATTTTTGAGTAAAAGCTAGATCCTCATCTTTAGGTACAATGAAAACAGTCACATTATCGGTTAACCCTTTATACACTAAATGCAAACTTTTTATACCACCAAAACGGCAGTAATCGGCTGAAATTAACTCACCTAATGATTGAGTGACGTTGCCATTAAAAGTGGCCATCTTTTTGTTCAAAGACGTTAAGCTAACCCGATTCGTATCGTTGTTAGAAAATGCATCTTGTTCATGATAAACATGGGCTAGGGCGTAATCGCCTAAATTAGTATAGCTGCTTGAGAATTGCAAATAATGAACCGTTAAACTGGCAATTATTGCTACCGATGCCGCTAAGGCTAAATGAATACGAGATTTACGCTTCTTCTGTTGATGGCTAGCAAATGTTTGGCGAAGAATAAGTTTATTATATAAATCATCAGGTACAGACACTCTCATGGCTTGAAGCAGTTTATTATCAAGCTTACATAGTTCTTGTGCTAATTGCTTTTTAGCAGGATCAGCATGTTGAGCGGCAAGCATATCAATATCTTGATTGTTAGGGTTTGAATAAATGTTACGCCTAAACTGTAAATCATCTAGTTTAGGTACTGAAACGTCACTTTTAACTTTTTTATTCCCAGTTACATTGTTTTCAGTGGTATTATTTTTAGCAATATTACTGTGAGTAAGATTATGATCGGAAGTTGTTTTATCATTCATAGAGAAACCTCATTTTTTCAGGTTCTTTTTCTAATGCGTCTTTTAGTTGATTACGCGCTCTAAATAATCGAGTCATCACTGTATTCTTATTTAAGTTCAGCATATTAGCAATATCTTCACCGCTATATCCGCCTAATACTTGCAATACGAGTGGTTCAGAGTATTCTGACGGTAATTTTGCTATTTTATCTCTTAACCATTGATTCTCTATGTCTTGCTCGTTACTTGTCGACTGTGTGTCCATTATATTGGCTTCGTCATACTCACTCATTTCGAAGCGTTTACGTTCAAAACGTCTAGCATTTTCTCGTCTTAAAATGGTAATTAACCATGACTTTGCAGCTTTTTCATCTTTCAATGAATCCAATGCTCGCCATGCTCGTAAAAATGTTTCTTGCACTAAATCTTCAGCCACTTGTTTGTCGTGCGTTAACCAATAACCATATCGGTATAAATCGCCGTGCAAAGCTTTGACTAGTGCTTCATATCTAATTTGTTTATTTGCCATATTTTTAAAGACCTGAAATCTGTTAGATATCTTTCTAAATAATTAAATTAAATTGGATTTAGTGTTATTGTTTTTTGAACACTTAAGTTAATGCCTGATTTTTGAATAGCTTGTACAGCATTTAGTAAATTAGTGCCTTGCCATTTGTTGTCATTACTCTCATTACCATTTTTCCTATCACCTTTTTTTCCATATAAGTGTTGTTGAACTTCATTCATAGCACACGTAAATTGCTTGTTGTTGACTAGTTCAAATGCTTGAGTGAGCGTAGTTATTTCTACATCACTTTTATGCAAACTGTTTAACCAAGGTAAAACGAAGTTAAGTGCTTGCTTGCCATGGTTAGTTTTACATGCTGCTATTAAAGCAAGATAATGATTGTTTTCTTTTTTATTGATGCTAACTGTGTTGCTCGTTCTTGAAAAAGAACGATTTAAATAAAGTACGTGAATTAACCAAGCAATTAACGTGACCAACCATAGCACTAAAAACAGCCATTGTAGAGCCGGCGACGTTTCAATAATCATTGGCGCGGTAGCAGGAGCTGAGGAAACTAATTTAGGTTGAGTTAAGCTGGCTGATTGATTGTTAGTGATTGTAGGTTTCGGTAAATCGTTGTTTGGTTTTACTGTAATGATTTGTTCTGGTAGCTCTGCTTGTTGATATTTATTGGTAACGGTATTCCACCAAGCAATAGTTACTTTCGGTAATACATAATCACCAGCTTGGCTAGCAACTAAAGCAAAACTTTGTCTTTTTTGACTAATTAATCTATCTTTAGTGAGGCTTGAATGTTGCTCAGCTTGATCAGGATAAACTTTTAAACCTGCGGGTGCTATCATTATTATTTGGGGTAATTGCGCTTTTGCAATACCTGTGGCAGTGACTGTAATGGTGCGAGTGATTGGCTCGCCCACTTTAAATTCACCATTTTGTGGTTGCCATTCTTGATGTAAAGTAAGTGATTCACTTGGCAACCAGCTAGTATTTAAATCAATAGGGTAGTTATCTGGAATAGGACGAACATTTAACGTTAATTTTTCCCCTAAAATATTAATAGGTTTTGTTTCATCAAAGCCTGAAAAGGCAGAACGTCGTCTTGACTGTACTACCATATCGCCTGAGAACATTGGTGTCACTAATGTTAATTCACCACTTTGCTCTGGTGTTATCGCATAAGTTCGCTCAATGATACGATAACGTTTGCCATTGATAATAGCATCAGTTTCATTATCTTTACCTACGTGTTCAATGGTTGCACCTTTTAACGCAGGTTCAGTTAAACTGGCTCGTTGTAGTTGCACGCCAATGTGTAATTTAACGGTTAGTGTTAATAGCTGTTGTACATAGACATTTTTGCTCGATAATTCGGTCTCGATAAAAACCTCTTGTTGCTGCTTCGTTGTATTGTTGCTTTGGTCAATTATTTGCACATTAATTACTTGTGATTGATAACCATCAACAGACAGTGCAGGAATCATTAAGTTACCCGTTTTGGTTGCCTTTTCTCTAGGTATTAATACTATTTGCCAACGCGTGGTTCGGGTGGTACTAAAATTTACCATACTGGTTTGTGAGCTAACATCGGTGCGCGCAACAATAAAATTATTTAATAATGGTGAAGTATCTAACGCATCACGTTCAAGGCTGTCATCGGCAATAACGGTTAAAACAATTGATTCATTATTCATCACTGGATTGCTATCAATGCTTGCTGTTAGTTTTGTAAGAGCAAAACTAGTTTGACTAGCGAGCAATAATATCAACAAAGAGGATAGGGTGAATAGCTTGGCTAATATTTTTACCACTTTTGCTTAACTCCTTGAGTTACGCCATTTTGGCGACGTTTTTGATACTCTAATTGCATTTTATTTCGTAATAACAGAGAAGGATCATCTGTTACTTTATTTAATAGTTGTTGATGTTTTTGTGAGGTTTCTTTCGCTTGTTGTTCAGCAGCGATTTGTGCTGGTGTTTTCTCGTTACTTTGATCGCTTTCTTTTGCAGCTTGTTCAGTACTTTTTTGTTCTTGCTGTTTTTTTTGCTGTTCGTTTTCATTTTTTTTATTTTCTTCGCTTTGCTTGGCTGCTTCATCTTTGGTTTGTGGCTCAGTATTTGAATCATTTTGTTTATTACTGTCGGACTGCTGTTTTTGTTGGTCGCTTTGGTCTTGCGGATCTTTTGATTTATTTTCTTGAGACTGTTCATCTTGGGATTTGTTTTTTTGAGATTCGCTACCCTGAGATTGATCACCTTGCTGCTCTTTTTGCTGTTGTTTTATTTTTTCTATATTGTCTTGGGCATCTTGTAAATCAGGATTTTTTTGTAATGCTTGTTCATAAGCTTCAATGGCTTGATCATATTGTTGTAACTGCGCTAAGGCATTACCTTGGTTGTATAGTGAATTCGCGTTAGTTGCTTGTTCGCCCTGTTTGAACGCATCTAAGGCTGATTGATAATCACCTGCTTTATAATGAGCACTACCTTGCCATTGCTTGTTGCTAAACTGTTGTGCAGCTCCTTGATAATTTTTTTGATTATATTGCTGCTGAGCTTGCTGATTTTTTGTATACCAAAGGTTTTTCCACGTGCTTTTTAAATCATATTGTAAAGAACTTTTTTGTGGTGATAGTTCGTTATCATCAGCAAACGTAGGTGAACTAACTAGGCTAAATGACAGTGAAAAGAGTAGAGGAAATAACAAAGGTAAGCTGGTAAATGGCAACATTAAAATAGCACCACCGCGACGAAAATAGCTAAGTACCAAGGGTAGTACTAATACTAATAACCAAGCGCCTTGCTCTTGCCATTGATCACCCGTTTGTTGGCCTTGTTTTTTGTTTTTTGTTTTTGAATTTAGGGTTAATAACTTCCCTTGCAAAATTAAAAAATCAATATCACTATCATCATTGGTAATCGTTTTATAGTGACCATTACCTTTAGCCGCGAGTGAGTTAAGTTTTTGGCTAGGTAACCTAGGGATAACAATGGCGCCATAACTATCTTTTAATAATTCACCTGAAGATAGCTTGATCGGTGCGCCATTAGCAGTGCCTATGCCTAAAATATTAAGCTGATGACCAAACTCTTCTGACCAATCATAAATGTCAGTTAACTCTTCATTATCAACGTCATCGGTAAACCAATAAATGTTACCATTTAAGTGCCCTGCATTAAGCAACATTTCATGGGCAAGGACTAAAGCGGCATAGGGATTAGCACCTAGCTCAGGCATAATGTCGGGTGTTAATGAGGGTAATAATAATTCAATATTTTTAATGTCTTGAGTCAAAGGGCTTATAACGAAAGCATCGCCAGCATAAGCAACAAGACCTATATCGCCTTCATTTATTTTATTAAGTAAATCAATCGCTTTATATCTGGCTCGAATTAAACGATTCGGCTTAACATCGGTTGCATACATGGAATATGACATATCCATTATAAGCACAGAACCACGTTCGGTTTGATAAATCGGTTGAGGCAGTTTTTCCCAAGCAGGTCCTGCAAGGGCAATAATACTCAGTAAACCAATGAAAAATGGTTTCAATAATGCAGTTTTAACACTTTTAGTGGTTGAAAAAGTATGAGTTGAGCCTTCAATTAAAACCTTGCTTAAATGAGTCGGTAAAAATTGGCTCCACGGTGATTGTTGAAAGCGTTGCTTTTGAAACAACCACAGTACAAAAATTAAAACCAGTAATACCAGTAACCATAACGGTCTGACAAAATGAAAATTAGTTAAAAATAAATCGAATGAAGTCATAATATTACTGGTATTCAAATTAATTGTTTTTTGAAGCATGAGAAGATGAAGAAGCTCTTTTCTCGAAAAATGAACGGCTAACAAATGAGTTAGTAATAAGCGATCTGCCTATAATACTTAAAAATGCCAATAATACTGCTAGCGCTAAGGGCAAGTAGAATAGGGTAGTTAAAGGTCGCATCTGTTGCTGTTCTTGTTCTACTGGCTCTAATTGGTCTAATAAATTGTATATTAAGGCCATGCTTTGGCTGTCTTTGGCTCGAAAGTATTTACCACCAGTTTGCTCGGCAAGTTTACTTAGCGTTCGTTCATCTAATTCGCTAGAAGGATTAACTTTACGAGTGCCAAATATCGATCTTTGCAACATAACATCTGCGCCAATGCCAATGGTATAAATAGTAATACCTTTAGCAATAGCCAATTCTAATGCTTGGTCAGGCGTTATTTTTCCTGCGGTATTTTGGCCATCAGTAAGTAACAATAAAACCTTATTCGACTTTTCTTTAGCGTCAAAGCGCTTTACTGCTAGCGCGATAGCATCGCCTATGGCCGTTTTTTTACCCACCAAACCAAGTACACTTTCATCAAGCATTTGCTTAACGGTTTTTCTATCAAAGGTCATTGGCGTTTGCATATAGGCATCGTCAGCAAATAATATTAAACCAAGGCGATCACCCACTCGGCGCTGTATAAAGTTACCTAATACTACTTTTAGCATGTTTAAACGGTTAACCGTACTGCCGTTCAAGCTCATGTCTTCAATTTGCATGCTGCCAGATAAATCAACCGCAATCATCATTTCTCTACCTTTGGTTGGAATATCGACGGCTTTGCCTAGCCATTGGGGTTGGCTTAAAGCCAAAACCATTAAAGACCAGCACAGTGACAGAATAATAAGTGGTGCTTTTTTATTGTTTTGATTGACCACACTAAATGACTGCGAGGGCATAAGCTGAGGCATAAACAAGGCAGCGCTAGTGCGGCTCTGAGCTTTTTTCGGCAACCAGTAAACCAGTAATGGTAGCGGTAATAACAGTAATAGCCAAGGCCAAGCAAAATTGATCATGCGCTTATTCCTGTGTTTAGTACTTTGCTTTTGTTTTTTGCTTTTGTTTTAGCGGCTTGTTTTTTACTGCCTAATTGCTTAGGGGGAAGTGCATGCTGTAACCAAAGTAACGCGGCTTGATGAAAATCTGAATCTTTTTCATTCGTTATATTAACGCTGTATTGGTTATTAAATACAGTTTGACTTAATTGTAAAAAATCGCCTTGATGCTTTTCAGGTAATTGTTTTAATAAAAATTGCTGCAATGAATTACCATAAAGCTTGGCTAACTCAGCGCGAGAAAAATAATGCATTGCCGCCGATTTTAATAAAGCCATGGTATCGGTATCGCTCATTTCGGTCGTGTTTTTTAGTTGTATGATCGCTTGTTTTTTTACTTGATTGCGTTTAGCGGCTTTTTTAAATTTTACGATTATTAAGACAAGTAAAACGATTATTAGCGTAATAAGTAGCCACCAGCCATAAGCGATAGGGAAACTCGATATTTGATCAGGCAAATGTATGTCGCTTAATTGCAATGGATTTTCTGGTGCGGCAGAGCTTGGTATATTTGGCATCTGTGGCTGAGGTGCTTGTGGAATTTTGGGATTTAATTGTTGCAAAATTTAACTTCATTTTTGAGTTGTTGTTCGAGAGTTTGCCCAGCAGTGAAGTAGAGCACTCGACCACCTGCTTTGGTCAATTGTTGCTGGCAGCGATCATTTAATGATTGCGCATGTTGCTGATATAAAGTTGCCGTATGCTTATCGCCTAACGTTAATTGTTGTCGGTTAGTGCCATCAGTTAACGTAACATTAAGTTGGGTGCTGCTAAAAGGTAGTGCTTGTTCAAGGGGATCATTAATTAAGCAAATAACTAATTCACAGTGTCGGCTAATATGGGTTAAATGGCGTAAAGCATCGCACTGCGTATTACCGTTTTGTATACTGCTTTTTAATAAGGTGTTTTTAATTGCTTTAGCATCGGTAATTAAGTAAACCAATGATCCAGGTTTGGCTATTTGTCTGATACGGGCGCAATTCTTTTCAAAGTAAGCGTTCTCAAAATTAGGGTTAGTAGAGTCAGCTTCAGTAAAGTGATTTTGGTCTTTACTCATTTGTAGGTCGGTTTGTTGCGCTGTACTTTGTAACTGGTGTATTGCTGTTAAGGCATGTAAGTAATGTAAAACGCCTTCTTTTCGACTTCTTGGTTTTAGCTCAAGGTGATCATGCTGATTAAAGACTATGCCACCAAGACGATCACCACGATTTTTTGCATGCCAAGCGACCAGTGCAGCCAAATGCGCGGCCTGTACTGATTTAAATAATAGTTGACTGCCAAAGTGCATA
>JQIA01002044.1_pt1 | contig 10807 bp, 4 predicted proteins | sample 811431 | NCBI WGS metagenome assembly JQIA01 (sample SAMN02998118, study PRJNA258478) | marine sediment metagenome | biome: marine; feature: seafloor; material: sediment; isolation source: oil-polluted sediment collected from 3 locations (0.5 km, 0.7 km and 0.9 km)... | place: USA: Gulf of Mexico ... | reverse complement strand
TTAAATAAGTAATTGATATTTATTTTGAATTTAATTAAGAATTAAGCATTCATAATTAAGAATTGCTATATATTAATTGCTTAGAATTCAATATTTAGCCCGAACAATTATAATGGATATATTATGCCAAAATTTGATGCAGAACAAGCCCGTTTTAATATGATTGAACAACAAATTCGACCTTGGGAAATCTTAGATCAACGGGTATTAGATTTAGTATCTGCTGTACCAAGGGAACATTTTGTTCCTGATGATTATCGCATGCAAGCTTTTACTGATACTAATATTCCGCTAATACATGGGCAAGTGATGATGACTCCTATAGTTGAAGCTCGTTTACTGCAAGCTTTGATGATTCATCCTAGTGATACAGTGTTAGAAATTGGTACTGGAAGTGGTTATTTAACCGCATTGTTAGCGAAAGCTGCTAGATTTGTTGATAGTATTGATGTTTATAAAGATTTTGTGTGGGATGCAAAAGAAAAGCTTAATTCATTAAATATCAATAATGTATCTTTTGAGATTGGTAATGCCATAGATAATTGGAATTGTGAAAATAATTATGACCTAATTGTGTTTACTGGGGCATTAACAAAGTTAGATCCTAAATTTCAACAACAATTAAATGTTGGTGGTAGTTTATTTGCGATAATTGGTCAAGAACCTATTATGCAAGCACATATCATTAATCGCATTGCAGAAGATAGTTTTGAAAATGAAACTTTATTTGAAACTGCATTACCAACGTTATTAGGCCAAGCTACCACTAGTTTTGAATTTTAAAATTCATAGAAAATCAAAAAATTATTAGACATCTTTTCTAATTTGAAATATAACTTAGTAGAAAAGATGTCTACTTACCTTATAATCCTTCATCAATTTCAAAGTTGATAGCTTTAAAATAAACATTTAAATCAATTGCAGGAATAGTTCCTATAAGTACTGAATCATAAGTTTTATTCCATATGCCTCAAAACTGCACAATTACCTTTATGTATTCTTGATTCATCTTCCCGAAAAATCCAAGCAGTAATTGAAGTTTCAATTTTCCAATGTTCTCGACTAGAATCAATATGCAGCAACTACTGACATAATAACCAAGGCCATCTTGTATAGCGTTTACCGTTTGAATAAGGTACAAGGTTTCGGGAAATCCGCTAAGCTCCATTCCCGAAACAGCTTAAAGATGTATTCCAGTCAATCGGAAAATGCTATACTCCGAATTATTTCTGTCACTGCTGGACAAATTGAACCACTTAAATTATTAAGATTGGATAAGCAAATTAGAAGACCCACGCATAGAACGTAATACATAATTAGATGTACATGTAAACAATCAATAGGTTATAGCGTTTTTCGATTGGATAAACTACAGAAATATAAGTAATTGATATTTATTTTGAATTTAATTAAGAATTAAGCATTCATAATTAAGAATTGCTATATTGTCCTATACAAAGTATTTGTAAACACCATAAATTGCCAATCATTTCTTTGACTGCTAAAGCCATGAAAGATAATAAAGCTAAATGTATTGAAGCTGGAGCAAATGATTATCTGGCGAAACCAGTTGATGATGGTTTGGTTGTATCGGTGAGTTTTTGTACAGGATGATTGTCTGAATCAGGATTTACAGGATAAAACCTTTATAAATAATTGCTATATCCTGTTAATTATTAAATCCTGATTCTGAAGGCAGTGTACTAAAGATATTTTTCCATCACTGCCTGTTTTTGAGCGATGGCATTTTCTGTAATTTGTTTGGCTGCATTTATTTTTGCTTCCAATTTTCCTATTTCTGAAACTAATTGCTTTTGTTCTGAAAGAGGGGGGACAGGGATTAATACCGGTTTTATATTTTTTACAGAAAGTCCCGGTTGAGCCACTCCTGTTGCATATTGATTTAAATTCATGGATTTCAGAATATAGTAAAACCAATTAACATCAATATCTGAATTAGGGGTAGCTACAACTGCATGTTCTGTTGCATGAAATGTTCCCGAAACTTTATGAACATTACCACATAAAGCCCCTTGTCTGCCGATAAGAGAAAATGTTCCATTATGTGTAAATGTTTTTGTATAACCTCGTAGTCCATTTCCACCATAACACGGGTAAAGTTCTTCTCCTTTTTCATCTTTAATATCAGAAGCCGATACAAATTTCCCTGCTTGCATATTACATGCTTCTCCCAATTTCCTTTCCGTAAAACCGGCATAAAAGACAGCTTTAACTCTTTCCTCAATTTCCCCTTTAGCCTTGTCAACAATTGCGTTAGATTGTTCTACCTTGTTGTCGATGGCTTCGCACTCTCTGACTATTTGTTGCTGGACTTCTTTGGGTGGTAGGGGGATTTTAATTTGTTGAATTTGATAAATACCCAATTTGGGAACACCTATTCCACCTGTCTTGTTTTTTATATCTTGTTGTATTATATCATTATTAAGAATCTGAACCAAATAATGTTTATTTAGCTTATCATCTTTTGATAAAACCATTTTGGCTGCATTTTCAGTTAATGATTTATTATTCAATTCATTAGGAATAACACCACATAAACCAATTGTTCCAGCTATTGAAATATATACATCTTCAGAACTAATTGTATACCTTTTTATTTCTTCAAATGTTTCATTACTAATATACTTCATATTTTTAAGAGAAACAGTATTTTTCTCAAAATCAGAAACTCTGATATAAGGATGATTAGTTATTTCATCAGAAAAATTTTGTCCTTTCGGTATCCTTTTTCCACCTTTAATATCAACAACATCACCCAATTTCACCAAATCCCACTTAGTTTCAATACTAATCGATTTTTTAGGTGTAAGCGAAAAAGATTTATTAAAATCTTTACGTGAAAAATCAAGAATATCGGTTACATTAACGTAAGTCACATAATCAGATAAATTGTTATCTGGCTTTTTACCTAAAAAATTCTGTTGTATCAAATAATTGATTTTTTCAGGATTATTAACATTTTTCGGGTCAAATAATGGCGTAATAATATCGTTTACTGTATTACCACCATTATATTTAATGCCCTCACTTCCCTTAGCACCACTCCATTCATAACCCAAAAACTGCTTTTGTTGCTTATTATCACTGGGACTTTTGACAATCAAAACCTGTTGTTTATTCTCATAAGCCAACATAAAATAAAACAATTTATCTTTTTCAATAGCAAATAAATATTGAATAAACCGCTTATCAAGTTCTGCTTTTTGTGCTGCCTGACTTAACTTTTTAAAATAAGTTTTTTTAACCAGATTCTTAATATCGGTGCTATTATCAAAATCAACTTTATAATCCTTAAAAATATCCGTTTTAACAAGCTGTTCCAATCTATCAATCGTATCGACAGTTACCCCAAATAATTTTTTATACTCTTCATACGGCAATTCAGTATGCTCACAATATTTACGAATCAAATACAAATCTTGATATTCATTTAATTCCTCATCACCTTCTTCAATCCCATCAAAATAATCATCTACCCGATTTTGATAATGTTCAGCAGGTTCAGGCTTTTGAGCTTTACGACGGAGAAATAAAACAACAGTATTCGTTCCAGTTTTTCCAAAAGTCCCACTACCCAATTCGACAATAGAAACCATATCAAAATATTTCAGAATAATCTCACGAGTGCTGATATGCGTCGCATCAGAATTTGATAAAACCGACGAAGGAACAATAATCCCAACTATTCCATCAGGCGACATTAATTGTTTCGCACGCTCAATAAAAAAACATTGAATATTATTCGTATTGCTATTAATACCAGTCGTTTTAATCAATTCATATGGCTCTTTTTGTTTTTCATCCAAATTATGCAAAAAACCTTCAACTGCAAACGGCGGATTAGCAACCAGAACATCAAAACTTTCAAGTTTTACTGACATCGTATCAATTAACGCATCTTCTTCCAATATTCTAATCTGGTCTTGTCCATACATATAAGCCGACACTTTAGCAACTTTAGCCAAACGGTCTTCTTTTTCAATCCCAATAATATTTTCGTAATATTCGGCTAATTCAGCCTCTTTATATTTTTCAATATAAGGTTTAATCTGATGGGCGTACTCAGTTAAAAAATGTCCCGATCCACAAGCATAATCAATAGCTCGCAAAGGCTCAGAAGATTGTTGTATTTTCTGTTCTAAAGGCAAAGCCATCACAATAAATTTACAAATCGGCATCGGCGTAAAAAACTGCCCTTCAGATTGCTTAATGCTATTATCCAAAAAATATTCAAACATATCGCCCAAAAACTGATTTTGTTCTTTAGTTTTAAGCCTAAGTCCTTGCCACATTTGTACAATTTCAACCAACACTTTAGCATTTTTATTAAAAAGCCGTTCATTGTGTACATTAATGAATGAAAAAGCATTATTGGAAAAAAACTTTAGCTTTCTAAAATATTCCTGAATAGTTTTCTTAGTCGCATTACGTTTATTTTTTACAGTCCAAAATGCGTCATCAATTTGCTTATTACTGATATACATGATTTCATCATTCAAAAATTTACGCATACCAATTTGATACAATTTTTGCAATCTATCTACAAAATCGTAATAATTATCATAAGCAATCCCTTTCCAATAAAATTCAAGCTCAGTTTTATTTTCTTCCTCATCGACAATTTTAGATAAAAATAGATTGACTAGCACTTCAAAAGCGGTTTCTTTGCGAGCAATATTGTGCTGTCTTAAAATAGTCCGAAAATCGTGATATTTTCCTTCTTTATCCTTATCAGTAATCGGTCTTGTATCAATATCAAGCGTATATTTGTTTTTACCAACTTGATACGCCTGTATATTACTTTCAAAAATACCCGTTTCGGTAAATTCTAATTGATAAGTTTCTTTCCAAACTTCATAACGTCTTTTTACATTTGAAGCTTTTTTAAACGATTTTAATTTATTACCTTGTTCCAGTATTTTCTCATTATCTTTATGCGAAATAATGCGTTGTTCGGCTAACAATAAGTTATTTTTATCGTCAAATTCACTGGCATATAAACAAATAAATTCAGTTTCCGAAATTTGTTGGGCATAACTAAAAAGCTGTCCACCATCATCAAGCATTTCTTTCCAAGCTTTGCCAAATTCTTTACCGTAAGTTTTACATTCAATAATTAAAAGCGGTTTATTTTTTTGATTTTTAACTAAAATATCAGCACGCCCGCCGCTTGCACCATGCCCAAGTTTCCATTTTGGTTCAAGCTCAATATGCTCAGGTTTATATCCTTTTTCCAAAAGTTTATGTACGCACTCAAACACAACCGCATTTTCAACTTGTGAAAAATTACAAGTCTGTCTTTCATTTATTATCAAACCCGCAGACTCAGGGTATTCCAATTGCTTTTTCTCGAAATCAACTTTCAGAAATACATTATCACCCGCAAAGTTTTTGGTAAATAGGTTTCCTGTTTCTTCAAACTGTAAATGCTTTAAAAGGGCTTTAAAATTATTATTATTTATCATTTAACCAGTTAATTTTAGTGAGTTATTGGAATTACATCATGCGTAATATCAGTTAAATTATACAATTCTTTTAGCTAGAGTCCTAATTCCAACGACAATATATTGTGAAACGGATAAAAAATAACCTCCATACACCAGCACATCTATTCATTGATAACACTCTTTATTTCATTACATCATCAATTTATGGCAAACGTAATCTACTAGCAGACTCAGAATTAAAAACACAATTATTAGAAACAGTTAAAGAAAATTTTCTATTTTTTAACTGGAAATTAGACCACTGGGTTATATTAGATAATCATTACCATTCTGCAAAATTAATTCGCTCGAAAACTAACTGTGAAACACCAATTTGGTGGAATTATTGGGATTACTGTCCCCGTAATGAAAGAGAATATTTCATAAGACTAAATTATTTACTAATGAATCCTATTAAACATGGTTACGTCCAAAATTTAAATGACTATAAATTTTCGAGTTTTCATACATTAATAGGAAAGATTGGAAGAGCTAGTTAAACAATTTAATGAATATCCTAAAGATTTAGAAATGGAAGAAGATAAATTTTAATACAAGGAAACCTTGTACTCCAAATTATTTCTGTCACTACTGGACAAATTGAACCACTTAAATTATTAAGATTGGATAAGTAAACTAGAAAACCCACGCATAGAACGTAATACACAAAATTTGATCGACAGTAATCTAATGTATCTTATTATGGTTCGCTAAAATGACTTTATATCCCCCCTAAATAAAAATTGTAGTATAATTAAAGTAAAAACTTACGAACCGGAGTTATAATTCAAACGGTTTCATAAAGCACACCCCACCTTCACAAGGCAATATTAATCTTCTCCTCCTCAACCATGAGGAATGTTTAAAATCCTAAGTTTGAGTAATAAAAATGCCAACTAACTATACAAAAAAATCTTTCTTTGCTCGTTCTATACGCAATAAATTAGTCCTAATATTGATAGCTATCTCATTCATTCCGCTTGCTACTGTTGGTGGAGTGGCAATGGTTCAACTCTATGCTGCAAAAAAATGCTACAAATGAAGTGAGTGAAAACTATTTGCCTAGCATAATTAATCTCAATAATGCAGAACTTGCTTTAATGTACACACTCGAAGCCCAGAAAAATCATATCATCGCTCCAGACGACGAAACTATGAGAACTCTGGAAAATAATATTAAAACTCATCAAGAAACCATTAATGAAGCACTTGCTGGATTTGCAAAAACTTTAGATGTAGGGGAAGAAACCGAAGCTTTTGAAAAATTTAGTAAAGTTCTGGATGATTTTTTACGTTTGAATGCTCAAGTTATTTTATTTTCGCAAACTAATGATGATGATAAAGCTCAAGCTCTTAGTGTTGGGGAAGCTAATGATGTATTCCAAGAAGCTTTTAGTTTGATGAAAATAATGTTGCAAACTAATATCGTTGGTTCTGAAAATGCTAAAAATGCGGCGGATACTGCTTTTCAAACTGGCAGTGTACTGATTTTGGTTATGAGTATGTTATCTGTGATGATTGTAATCATAGTTGCTATATTGATTGGTAATTCCATAGCTAAACCTATTTTGATTATTACGGAAGCGGCTCGTAGTTTGGCTACTGATGATGCGACTTTGACTGGGATTGATACAACTAAGTTGGCTAAAATTATTGTTCGTAAAGATGAAATTGGAGATATTGGTCGGGCTTATGATACTTTAGCTAATTATTTCAAAGCATTGAGTGAGGATTTTGTACAGGTATCGCAAGGATTGGCAGCTGGCAACTTAAACATTACACCCAAAGCAGAATATAAAGGAGATTTTGTCAAAGTAAAAGAAGCGTTGGAAGCCAGTTTAGCCAATTTAAAGCTAGTAATTAACGACATCGTGCAGGTATCACAAGGGTTGGCAGTTGGTGACTTACAAGTTATGCCGAAAGCTAAATACAATGGAGATTTTGCCCAAATCAAAGATGGTTTAGACACCACGTTATTTTATCTAGGAGAAGTGATAAGAGACATTGTGCAGGTATCACAGGGATTAGCAGAAGGCAATGTTATCACCACCAAAACTGAATATTTAGGAGACTTTACCAAAATTCAAAATGCGTTGGAAGTTGCAGTTACTAAATTGGCTGATGCAACTAATAAAAATAAAGTGCAAGACTGGCTAAAATCAGGCCAAGCCAAGTTAAATAGCCAAATCGCTGGAGAGCAAGAGATTTTCTCCATGAGTAAAAAAACCATCTCTTTTTTAACTACTTATATAGAAGCAGAAATTGGTTTATTTTATATATTGACAGAAGACCAAAAATATCTGCAACTAATCGCTAGTTATGCTTATTTGCAAGAAAATAAAGTAACTAATAAAACTAAGCTTACTGAAGGATTAGCTGGCCAAGCCGCATTGGAACAAAAAATTATTCGGCGAACTCAAACTCCAGAAGAATGTCCAGCAATCGTTAGTTCTGGTTTGGCCAGATCATTACCGCAATATGTAATATTGTTACCATTTTTATACGAAAATGAGGTGAAAGGGGTAATTGAAATTGGTTCTACTACAGCAATTACTGATATTCAACATAGCTTTCTTGAACAAATTATGCCAAATATTGGGATAGCAGTAAACACTGCCAATTCCCGTTCAAAGATGCAGAAATTGCTTGAACAGAGTCAACAACAGTCGGAAGAATTACAAAGTCAACAGGAAGAGCTACAACAGACTAATGAAGAATTGCAAAATCAATCGGAAGAACTCCAAACCCAGCAAGAAGAATTACGACAATCTAATGAAATTCTTGGAGAACGAACTAAAGATTTAGAACGGCAGAAAATAGAAGCTCAGGATAAAAATCAAGCTTTAGAAGTCAGTAAAATTGAGATGGAAAAAGCTAAAGAAGCTATTGTCCTGAAGGCGGAAGAATTGGAGTTAGCTAGTAAATATAAGTCAGAATTTTTAGCCAATATGTCACATGAATTGCGTACTCCATTGAATAGTTTACTTATTTTATCTCAACTATTGACCGAAAATACTTCTGGTAATTTGGATGACAAACAGGTGGAATATGCCAAAACCATTAATAGTGCTGGCAATGATTTACTGACTCTAATCAATGATATTCTGGACTTATCTAAAGTTGAAGCTGGCAAAGTTGAAGTACAATGGGAAAATGTATCACTGAGTAAATTACTTACCTCTATTGAGCAGAAGTTTTCCCCAATTGCGAATGATAAACAGGTGACATTTAACCTCACAATTGCCAGTGATATACCAGATAATCTAGTGACAGATAGCCAACGTATCAAGCAGATTATCAATAACTTGCTCTCCAATGCACTTAAATTTACTGGTGAAGGTAAAGTAAAATTAACCGTTCAATATCCAACAGAACTGCCAGCTAACGTAGATAAATTAGAACTAAATAAAACCATTGCTATCAGCGTAACTGACACTGGAATCGGCATTCCTAAAGACAAACAACAAAGCATATTTGAAGCTTTCCAACAAGCCGATGGCTCTACTAGCAGACGCTATGGAGGCACTGGATTAGGGCTATCAATCTCTCGTCAATTAGCTCGTTTATTGGGTGGCGAATTAACCTTAACCAGTGAAACAGATAAAGGTAGTACATTTACTTTATATTTGCCAGAAATATCTAGCTCTCTTTCCCAACCACCGTCCTCAGTTGAACAGTCATTATTAACAGAAGAATATGAATTGCCAAAAGAAGTTTTATTAGTCGATGATAGGAACAATTTATCAGACACTGATATAACCATTTTAGTAATAGAAGATGACCGAAAATTTTCCAATATTATTATTGAATTAGCTAAAGAAAAAGGTTTTAAATGCCTATTGGCAGAAGATGGTCTAGCTGGTCTTAATTTGGCGGAAGAATATAAACCAGATGCCATAATTTTGGATATTGGTTTACCTAAGTTAGATGGCTTAACTCTGATGCGGAAATTGAAAGATAATCCAAGCACTCGCCATATTCCAGTACATTTTATGTCTGCCACTGACCAAACTATAGATGCGAAAAAAATGGGAGCAATTGGTTATTTGGTTAAACCAGTAAATATGGAGAAGTTGAAAGAAGCTTTCAAAAACATTGAAATATTCCTAGCTAAAACTGTGAAAAAACTGTTAATTATTGTAGATAGTGAACCAAATAAACAAAAAATTATGGATTTGGTAGCAGATGAGGATTTACAAATTGAAGTATCTGTAACCAGTGAAGAAGCTTGTAATAAATTGTTAGCTACAACTTATGATTGCGTAATTCTGGACATGGATTTAGAACAAGCTTCTGGCGGTAAGCTGCTGGAGAGAATGCAACAAGAAAAAAGCCAGCCATGTAAAATTCCTATAATAGTTTATGCTAATCGTAATTTGACCATAGAAGAGGAAGCATTATTACTAAGATGTTCAAATGAAATCCCAATAAAACCAGTAAGTTCTCCAGAACGTTTAGTGGATGAAGCTACTTTATTTTTGCATCAGTTGGAAACTAATTTATCTGGCAGTAAACGTAAAATGCTGCATATGGTACATGACAAGAAAGCTATTTTAAAACATAAAAAAGTATTGATCGTTGACGATGATGAGCGAAATATTTTTGCGTTAGCTACAGTTTTAGAAAATTATGATTCTGAAGTTATATGTGGAGTGAATGGAAAAGAAGGTTTGGAACTTTTGGAATTTAATGATGATATTGCAATAGTTTTGATGGATATTATGATGCCAGAAATGGATGGTTATGAGGCTATTCGTAGAATTCGTAAGCATAAAAAATATCATGATTTACCTATTATAGCTCTCACTGCCAAAGCCATGAAAGATGATAAGGCTAAATGTATCGAAGCAGGAGCTAATGATTATTTAGCTAAACCGGTTGAGACGGATAAGTTGTTATCGTTGATGCGGGTTTGGTTATATCGGTAAACAAAATGTCTGAATCAGGATTCACAGAATTTAAGAATTAACAGAATGAAACCCCAAATTTGTCTTTATTCTGAAAATTTTATAATTCTGTAAATTCTGATTCAGACAATGATGTTCAATTGCCTGATCGGCGAGCTTCCATGAAAGAGCGGGTAATTTTCCACTTTTAAAATCAACAACTTATAAAAAGTATATAAAATTCAATTTATTAAAGAACATCAATAAATACCGAACCGCACAGATTGATATGATTAATAACAAATAGAATTTAATTTGTCAAATATTTTGAACAAGATTTAACGGATTAAAAGATAAAACATGATTAAATCAAAATCATCTGGTTTAAAATCCTGTCCATCCTTTAATCCGTTA
>JQIA01002028.1_pt1 | contig 10807 bp, 8 predicted proteins | sample 811431 | NCBI WGS metagenome assembly JQIA01 (sample SAMN02998118, study PRJNA258478) | marine sediment metagenome | biome: marine; feature: seafloor; material: sediment; isolation source: oil-polluted sediment collected from 3 locations (0.5 km, 0.7 km and 0.9 km)... | place: USA: Gulf of Mexico ... | reverse complement strand
ACTCCAATAATTGAAGCAACGGCATCAAACAATCTTCCGGCACTTGAAGCAAGAGGAGTATTGATATTTTTCTTTAGAATTTGAATAATATTTAAAATTTTAGATTTGCCAATAGCTTCAAAAACAGGAAGTTTAAGATTTACTATTTCATCTCCAAAAGTTTGATACAAATATGTTATAGCCATTCTCCATGGTTCTTTAGACGCCTTATCTCCTCCAGGCATTTGCACATATTCAAAATGGAATAAGCGATCAAATTCCTCTAAATTTGCAATCATAAATTCTGCACCCCATATATTGCCATCAGTTCCTAAACCTATACCATCAAAACATACTCCAATAATATCATCATCTAAATTATGTGTGGCCATAGCACTTGCCACATGAGCATGATGATGTTGTATCTGTATTATTGGAATTTGGTATTTTTCTGATACTTTCTGAGCAAAGCGAGAAGATAAATAGTCGGGATGTAAATCTGTTGCAAGTAATTCAGGTTTAAAACGAAACAGTTGCTCAAATCGCTGATATGTATCTTCGTAAAAATCGAGAGTCTCTAAATTCTTAAGGTCTCCTAAGTATTGACTCAATATGGCTTGATTCCCTTTTCCGATGCAAAAAGAATTTGTTAATTCTGCACCTGCTGCGAAAATTCCTTCCATATGGAACTTAGTAATTAATGCTCGAGGAGCAAAGCCCCTTGAGCGACGATTAATTCTTATAGTATTATTAATTACTGTACAAACAGAATCATCAAGCCTATTGTGAATGTCTCTATTGTAACTAACTATCCCATCAAGCTTTTCGTTAAAAATAGATGCAGCATTTTTATTGCTAATTACAATAGGCTCATCAGAAATATTACCACTAGTTAATACAATATATAGCGATCTCAATTTTCTGAATAATTGATAATGAATAGGCATATAAGGGAGTAAAACTCCAACTTTACTTAATCCATTTGTAACTCCAGCAGCTAATCCTCCGTTATAATTTAAAAGTACAATAGGTCGTTGCCACGATAATAATAATTTCTGTTCTTCTTTATTTATATAAGCAATGTTTTTAAGTTTTTCAATTGATGAGACCATTACAGCAAAAGGTTTTCCATCACGGTTTTTAATTTCACGAACTCTATTAACCGCTTCTTCATTTTCGGCATCACACATTATATGAAATCCTCCAATGCCCTTTATTAAATACACTTTTCCCAAAGTAAGTCCTACAGACAATTCTTTTATTATTTCTTCAATATTTGTAGTCTTGATTCCGTTTTTTTCTAAAGTATATGACGGACCACATTGGTTACAGGCAATCGGTTGAGCGTGAAATCTTCTGTCTATTACATTAGTGTACTCGCTTGTGCAATTATCACACATCTTAAAAGGCCTCATGGTAGTCAAAGGTCTGTCGTAAGGCAGCTCCTTTATTATACTAAATCGAGGACCACAATTAGTACAATTCGTAAATGAATATTCTACACGTTGATCCTGCTTCTCCATATCTTGAAGACATTCATTACAAACAGCAATGTCAGGACTAACTTGAGTAATTTCTTTAGAGATGTTTTTGCTTTTTATAATCTGGAAATCATTATAATGTTCTTGATGGAATTCTTTTATACTAATGGAATGAATTTGAGAAGCAACAGGTGCTTGACTTAAAATATTTTCTTTAAACAATTTAATTATTGCTTCTGTAGCTGATACTCTGATAAATACACCATTATTTCTGTTCTCAACTCTACCATTTAAATTCATCTTTGTTGCCAAGCGATATATAAATGGTCTGAATCCTACACCTTGTACCAGTCCCTGAATATGAAGGATAAAGTATTTCTTAATTACTTGAGTTTCAATTGGCATATGAGTAGGCTAATTGATTTCTTTTAAAAATATAGCTTTTTATCGATTCATTCAAGAAAATAAATTATTTTTTTGAATTATGTAGATATTTATATACTTTTAGGTAAGTAAAAAAGTACTTTTTTATCTTAAACTCTTAATTATGTGTTTAGCTGTACCCGGTATGATTATATCAATTGATGCATCAGATTCTGATATAAAAATGGCCAAAGTAAAATTTGGTGGTGTTATACAAGATGTTTGTATTCAATGGATCGACGATGTTAATATTGGAGATTATATTATGGCACATATTGGAACTGCTTTGAGTAAAATAGATGAGGAAGACGCTAAAATAATGATTGATTCTTTAATAGCAATGGGAGATATTGACCCAGTTGACAAGAAATAGCTTACATTTATAATTAAACTTTAGATTATTAAATTAATGAAGTTTGTAGATGAATTTCGTGATGCAGATCTTGTGAAAAACCTTAATAAAGGAATCTCTCAAGAAATTACTCAGCCTTGGACTATTATGGAAATTTGTGGAGGTCAAACGCACTCCATAATGAAATATGGTTTGCTTGATTTGTTACCTAAAGAAATAAACATAGTACACGGTCCTGGTTGTCCAGTTTGTGTCACTCCTATTGAAGTTATTGATAAGGCGATATATTTAGCCTTACAAGAAAATGTAATATTGGCATCTTTTGGTGATATGCTTAGGGTACCTGGTTCAAAAAGCGATCTTTTAAGTGTAAAGGCACAGGGTGGTGATGTAAGAACCTTACTTTCACCACTTGATGCACTGAAATTGGCAAAAAATAATCCTGACAAAGAAATAGTATTTTTTGCTGTTGGTTTTGAGACTACAGCTCCAGTTATTGCATTAACACTTGTCCAAGCTAAAAAGCAAGGATTGAAAAATTTATCTGTATTAGTATCGCATGTTTTAGTTCCACCAGCTATGGAGGTTATATTAAGTGCTCCAGATAATAAAATACAAGGATTTTTAGCAGCAGGACATGTTTGCACAGTTATGGGTTATAATGAATATAAACCTATTGCAAAAAAATATCAAATACCTATAGTAGTAGCTGGATTTGAACCAATAGATATTCTTGTTGGAATTTATCAATTAGTTAAGTTACTTGAATCAAAAAATATTATTGTTGAGAATGCATATAAACGTTCCGTTAGGGAAGAAGGTAATTTAGCTGCTCAAAAAACACTTTGGGAAGTTTTTAAACCAGCTCATCAAACCTGGCGAGGTATTGGTGAAATACCGTTAAGTGGATTGCAATTGTCTCTGGAGTATGAGGAGTTTGATTCAGAATTAAGATTTGATTTGAAACATATTGTGGCTAAAGAATCGAAAGAATGCATTGCTGGGGAAATATTAACAGGAATAAAAAAGCCATTTGAATGTTCTGCTTTTAATAAAAAATGTTCTCCTGAAAAACCTTTGGGAGCGCCAATGGTTTCTTCTGAAGGAGCATGTGCAGCATATGTGAGATATGCAAATAATTTAACGGCCGAATAAATTAAATAATAAAGTATGGATTTAAATTGTCCGGTACCTATTACGGATTACGATAGAATTTTATTAGCACATGGTGGTGGAGGCAAACTCATGCACCAGCTAATTGATAAAATGATATATCAGGAATTAAAGAATGAGTTCCTAAGCCAAAATCATGATGGGGCTATTCTTCCAATGAATGGAAATAAATTGGCATTTACTACAGATTCGTTTGTTGTAAGTCCCCTATTTTTTCCTGGTGGAGATATTGGTGATTTGGCTGTAAATGGTACAATTAACGATTTAATTTGTTGTGGAGCAAAACCTCTTTATCTTTCGCTTGGTTTTATTATTGAGGAGGGGCTATTAATGGAAGATTTCTGGAAAATAATTCAATCCATAAAAAAAGCTGTAAATGAAGCAGGAGTTAAGATTGTTACTGGAGATACTAAAGTAGTTGATAAAGGGAAGGGCGATGGTATTTTTATTAACACATCTGGAATAGGAGAGTTATATCCAAATCAAAAAATTAATCCGACACATTGCAAAGCAGGCGATGTAATAATAATTAATGGAGGAATAGCAGAACATGGAATAGCTATAATCAGCAAACGTGAAGGCTTGCAATTTGAAACTGAAATTTTAAGTGATACAGCATCATTAAATGAGATGATGCAAGAGGTATTTGAGAATTGTGCCGATCTACATGTTATGCGTGATCCTACGCGTGGGGGATTGGCAAGTACTTTAAACGAAATTGCTCAATCATCAAATACAGGAATTACTTTAATAGAAAAGGATTTACCTGTTGAAGAGGCCGTAAAAGGGGCTTGTGAACTTTTAGGATTTGATCCACTTTATGTAGCAAACGAAGGGAAAATATTAGTTATCCTTCCTGAGAAAGAAGCTGATAATGTACTTAAAATAATGAGAAAACACCCAGAAGGAAAGAATAGTACAATCATAGGTAAAGTTACCGATAATCATTTAGGAAGGGTGCAATTAGAAACAATCATAGGAAGTAAAAGAGTAGTTGATATGATAAGTGGAGAGCAATTACCTAGAATTTGTTAAATTTATAAATGGTATAAATAATATTAATCGATTTTGCAAAAATGAGAGGGACTCAACCAATAGCTATTATTACGCAAAACAAAGCAATGAGAGAAATTCTTCATAAGCTTGATAAAATTGCTATGTCAGATAGTTCGGTTTTATTAGTTGGGGAAACGGGCGTAGGGAAGGAAATATTTGCCGATTATATTCACAAATTAAGTTCACGTTCGTTAAATCCCATGGTTAAAATTGGACTTTCAGCCATGCCATCCGAACTATTGTCCAGTGAATTGTTTGGCTACGAAAAAGGAGCTTTTACAAGTGCTGATAATAAGAAAAAGGGACTTTTTGAAGTAGCAGATACTGGGAGCATTTTTTTAGATGATATTGATGACACACCATTAGGAATACAATCTAAACTACTTCGAGTACTTGAGTCGCAAGAAATAATGCCAATAGGAGGCACGAAAACTAAAAGTATTGATATAAGATTAATAACTGCATCGAAAGTAGATTTAAAGGAATTAGTAAAGCGAAATCTTTTCCGTTCAGACCTTTATTATCGTATTAATGTTGTTGCAGTTGAGATTCCTCCGCTCCGACAAAGAATGGATGATATTCCATTGCTAGTTGATTATTTTATAAATAAATATGCACCTAACCGTAAGCTTAGTATTACTGCAGAAGCTCTTGCTTATTTAACAAGTTACCATTGGCCGGGTAATGTAAGAGAACTTCGTAATATTATTCAGCGAGCAGCTTTGTTTGCTGAAGATGAGATTACAATTAATGAAATTCCCAAAGAAATAGTTCTAAATAATCCTTTGGAAAGAGTAATTAGTGCCTGTTCGATTTGCTTTACAGATAATGGAATGGAATTTATTCAGGTAATGAACTGCCTTGAAATGCGACTTCTAAATCAAGCACTGGAAAAAGCTGAGGGAAATCAAACAAATGCAGCCAAACTATTAAATCTAAGTTTATCTACTTTTCGAGATAAGTTAAAGAAACTTAAAGAGAAAGAAACGGTTTGCGAGCAATAATATTTAGTTTGTCTTCTTTTTAATCCAACTGTGGATTCCCGTTTTTAATCTGCAACATTCCGTATTTTAATTCTTAAACATGTTTTATAGCATATTTTTTGATTACTTGTAATTGTCTGAAAACATGATTTTTAAATTTGATTAGTTAATCAAACTATGATTTTTGTCATGTTTTCGGCATAGCAATTGTCTATTTAGATTTTCGATGGAAAAAGATATGGAAAACAAATTTTCTTTTAAAGGTGAAATAGCAGAAATCCTAAATAATAAGTCGTCTGTTAAGGCTCGAGTTATGTGTGAACCAGGCATCCTAATTATAGAAATACCATTGATTTATGATTATAAATTAGGAGATGAGGTATTAATCTCTGGAAGTTTAATTTGTGAGAAAATAGAAAATATAGATTACTAAAACTTAAATTATTAAAGCGAATTATTATGAGTGAAAAAGACAAAACGCTGTATCAGGAAATTCGTGACAAGGGCTATTCTCGCCGCGAGTTTATGAAGTTTTGCGGTATGATGGGAGCACTACTTGGACTTCAGACATCAGGTGTTGCACAAATTGTAAAAGCACTGGAAACTAAAAAGCGAATTCCGATACTATGGATGCATTTTCAAGAATGCACTTGTTGTAGCGAGTCATTTATTCGATCATCGCATCCTATTGTAGCTGATATTCTTTTAGATAAAGTTTCGTTAGATTACACCGAAACTTTGATGGCTGCAGCTGGTCATCAAGCAGAAAAATCGCTCCACGACACCATGACTAACCACTATGGGAATTACATTTTAATGGTTGAAGGTTCTATACCAACTAAGAACGAAGGTTATTGTACCATTGGAGGTAAAAGTTCTCTTCAGATTTTAAAAGAAGTTTCTGCAGGAGCTGCAGCTATTGTGGCTTGGGGTAATTGCGCTTCATCGGGATGCGTTCAGGCAGCAAATCCAAATCCAACAGGAGCAAAACCTGTTCATAAAGTAATTCATGGAAAACCTATTATTAATGTTCAGGGATGCCCTCCAATTGCTGAGGTTATGGCTGGAGTAATAGTACATTATTTAACATTTGAACGTATTCCTCAACTTGATAAGTTAGGACGACCGAAAGAATTTTATTCACGTAGAGTGCATGATACTTGCTATCGTCGCGCGAATTACGATGCAGGTTTGTTTGTTGAATCCTTTGACGATGAGAATGCTAAGAAGGGTTATTGTTTGTATAAAATGGGTTGTCGTGGACCAAATACCTATAATTCTTGCGGAGTAATAAAATGGAACAATGGAGTTAGTTATCCTATTCAATCAGGACACCCATGTATTGGATGCTCGGAAGCGAATTTCTGGGATAATGGACCATTTTACAATCATTTACAAAGCTTTCCAGGATTTGGGGTTGAAAAAACTGCAGATAAAATAGGAACTATTATTGGCATTGCAACTGGGGCTGGAATAGCTGCTCATGCAATTTCAACCAATATATTAAAACGCCGGGAAATTGCAGTTGGCCGACCTGAATTGGAAGACAAAGAAAAATAAAGAGAATATATTACCATTATCTTAGAAGTTAATTTGGACTATGTATTAAAATAAAAATACAATTATGAGTAAAAGAATTGTAGTAGACCCTGTAACAAGAATAGAAGGTCACCTCAGAGTTGAGGCCGAAATAAAAGACGGAAAAATTGTTGATGCCTTTAGTTCTGGTACCATGGTTCGCGGAATAGAGATCATTTTAAAAGATCGTGATCCTCGAGACGCTTGGGCTTTTACCGAACGAGTTTGTGGAGTATGTACAACAGTACATGCATTGGCATCCGTCCGATCTGTTGAAAATGCATTAGGAATTGTTATTCCTCCTAATGCCGAACTTATAAGAAATATTATGTTTTGTGCACAATATATGCAAGATCATGTGGTGCATTTTTATCATTTACATGCTTTGGATTGGGTAGATGTTGTTTCGGCTTTATCGGCAGATCCTCTCGAAACATCGAGAATAGCTCAATCTATATCAAAATGGCCAAAAAGTTCACCAGGCTATTTTTCGGATTTGAAAAAACGATTGAAAAAATTTGTTGATAGTGGACAACTTGGAATTTTTGCAAATGGATATTGGGGTCACAAAGCGTATAAGCTTCCTGCCGAGGTAAATTTAATTGGTGTAGCTCATTATTTAGAAGCGCTTGAATGGCAAAAAGAAATTGTGAAGATTCATACTATTTTTGGAGGAAAAAATCCACATCCAAATTATTTAGTAGGAGGTGCTCCATGCTCGTTTAATATTAATGGAAATAATGCTATAAATAGTGAACGTCTCGCATACGTTGCTGATCTATTAAAAGGTGCTGCTGAATTTATAGAGCAGGTTTATATCCCTGATCTAATGGCTATTGCACCTTATTACTTAGATTGGGGAGGAATAGGAGGAGGATTAAGTAATTATTTATCATATGGCGATTTACCTACCAATGGATACGCCGATGTGGCTAACTTTAAATTCCCTCGCGGAATTATTATGGGTCGTGATTTAAGCCAGGTAATCCCTGTAGATGCTACTGATCCTGATCAAATAAAAGAAAGTATAGCGCATTCATATTATACTTACGAAGGAGATGGTGGACCAAAACATCCTTGGGAAGGACAAACCAACTTGAATTACACAGGACCAAAACCACCATATGATCATTTGAATATTGATCAACAGTACAGTTGGTTAAAAACGCCACGTTGGAAAGGAAATGCTATGGAAGTAGGTCCATTGGCAAGAATGTTAGTTGGATATGCTTCAGGTCGTGATGAATTTAAGGAGGTAGTTCATTGGGCACTTAAAACGCTGGATGTACCAGTTGATGCATTATTTTCAACTTTAGGACGCACAGCTGCACGTGGTTTGGAAACGAAATTAATCGCAGGTTGGTCAACGGAATTTTTCAAAAGTTTAATTTCCAATATTAAAAATGGCGATGACCGTACATTCACAAAAGATATGTGGGAACCAAGTAGTTGGCCTGCTAATGCCAAAGGAGTTGGTCTTACAGAAGCTCCACGAGGCGCATTGGCGCATTGGATTGTAATTAAAGATAAATTAATTGACAACTATCAAATGGTGGTGCCAAGTACGTGGAATGCCTCTCCGAGAGATGAAAAAGGACAACGATCGGCTTATGAAGAATCATTAATTGGGACACCGATTGCCGATCCTGAAAATCCGCTCGAAATACTAAGGACTATACATTCATTTGATCCATGTATTGCATGTGCCGTTCATCTTTACGATGAAAAAGGCTCTTATGTACATCAAATTCAAACTTTTTAGTTATGACAAAATATGCACACACAGCAAGAAAAGTCGTCTTGAAAGAGGAATATGTTTGGGAACTTCCTGTACGATTCTATCACTGGATAAACGCAGTCTCTATTGTTGTTTTATGTATTACTGGTTATCTCATTGGAAACCCAATAGATGCAGCTAATACAGCTGAAGCTTCTTTTAGCTATATGTTTGGAATCATCCGATTTGTTCATTTTGTGGCTGCATTTGTATTCTTTTTCAATTTTGTAGCTCGTTTGTATTGGGGATTTGTTGGTAATAAATACGCAAGATGGCATAATTTTATTCCTTATAAAAAGAAGCAATGGGAAGAAATTATGATAGTATTAAAAGTAGATATCTTACAGTTGGTACATAAAAAGATTAAGGATATTGGTCATAATTCTTTAGCAGCATTCACTTATTTTATAACCTTTATTACGTTTGTTTTACAAAGCTTAACAGGATTTGGATTGTATGCGGCAATGAGTGACTCGTGGTTTCCTAAGTTATTCGCTTGGATAATACCATTGATGGGTGGCGATTTACCTGCTCGAAATCTACATCATATTTTAATGTGGGTATTTATTGTATTTGCATTGATTCATGTCTATTTGGTTTTTTATCACGATTATATTGAACGTCGTGGAATAACTTCAAGCATGATTGGTGGATGGAAATTTATAGAAGAAGATGTATTAGAAGAAGAGAATAAATAACTTCTTTTCATATTTAAATAATTTAAAAAGGGGCATTATGCCCCTTTTCGTTATTAAGAAAGTGATATTAATTTTATTTAATAATTAACTTATAGCTTTCGTTTATTTCAGAATTTCTAAGCATAATAAAATAAATACCTGGTGTAATTTGAGAAATATCAATTTTCTCTTCAAGATATCCATTTACTTCAACTTGTTTTTTACTTAAAAGAATTCTTCCTTGAATATCGACAATTTTATATGATATTTCAGTTTTTCCATCTGAGATTAATTCTAGTGTTGTAAGTTCTTTAGCAGGATTAGGATATAATTTCGTTTTTATATTTCCTAAAACGTTAGAATTTGACTTAGTAGCAAAGGTCGATTTTGTTTCCAAAATATTTAAGGTATAATCTTCAACTTCTCCATAACTAAATGTTTCACATGGAGATGCTGCAGCATTATATTTCATGGTAACTCTCATTCTAGTAGAACCAAGAAGAACATTATTTGGAACTGTAAAATTATACGATAAAGTTCCTGCACTACTTGATGAACCTGAAACCATTTCTTCATTGCTGTCAAATGTTCCATTCTGATTCCAATCAACCCAAACATGCCAATATTCAGTATAACTTGAGCTTCTAAATCCACAGCTAACATTAATAGAAACATTCTCGCCTGTTGAAACGCTAGTTGAAAGATTTGTAAAGTCTGCATAACCGCCATTAGAACTTGTATTATTACTAATTGATCCAATTTCAACTAAATCAATCCATTCATAATAAACATTATTTCCGGTAGTTGTACAATAGGTTAATTGAACATCAGAAGTTGTTACATTCAATGTGTTACTTATTGCAGAAATATTTCCAGCAGCATCTTTAGCTTTAACAGCGAACGAATATTGACTTGATGAAGATAAACTACTAACACTATAATTAGTACTTGCTGTAGTAGCAATTAAATTACCGTTTTGATAAACTTCATATTCAGTAACTGCAACATTATCGCTTGAAGTACTCCAATTAATTGTAGCACTCGATGAAGTTACATTTGTTACAGCTAATGAAGTTGGAATTGATGGTGCTTCAGTATCAAATATTGCATCAGTAAAAATTACAGTATAGTCTTCAACTTCACCATAACTAAATGCTTCACAGGTTGTTTGAGTTGCATTATATTTCATTGAAACTCTCATGCGAGTTGATCCGTTAGCCGTAGCCAAAATAGACATATTGCCTGATACTGTTGTTTTACTTAATGACCCTGCATCAAAAGCTAATTCATTTGCATCATCAAAATCACCATCAGTATTATAATCAATC